>ERZ808040.780-NODE-780-length-24996-cov-4.320197_pt1 | contig 24996 bp, 27 predicted proteins | sample MGYA00380191_ERZ808040 | MGnify/ENA primary metagenome ERZ808040 (study PRJEB31490, sample SAMN06133395) | mouse gut metagenome | isolation source: J6 | host: mice | place: China: Chengdu | collected 2015-05 ...
AGAGATAATACAGGCGGTTAATAATATTTTTGAAACTTTTTTTATCTTTTGCTCGCATTATGACTGTATGTGTGCTATACTAAGGGAGCGGATTTTTCGCTCCCTTTCTAAGTGAAGGCTATCGGGGAGGCTGACATGATTGAAGTGACGAAGATCAATGGCGAAAAGGTTCTTGTGAATCCTCAGCTCTTTGAGATTGTTGAGGAAACGCCGGATACGGTCATAACAATGACCACTGGGAAAAAAATAATTGTAAAAGAAAGTAGACAAGAGGTGAAAAATCTTGTAAAATTGTATAGAAAAGATGCTTTTACAGAATAATTAAAAAATTTAGGGGATTGTAGGTGATTATCGTGGATATAGCATCATTAGCCGGCATAATCTTATGCTTTGTAATGCTTATATTTGGTATTATCAGTTCTGCTGGTATCGGAGGTTTTGGTGAATACCTGGACTTCCCTTCGTTTGTTATTACCTTTGGAGGTGCTTTCTTTGCGACCATGACTTCAGTCAGCCTGGCAGACTATGTCGGCGGACTTAAGAGTTTCATGTTGATATTTAAGGCACCTGCGCTGGATACGGCGGCAATGATACAGAAAATCATAGAGTTGTCAAATGTGGCCCGTAAAGAAGGTTTGCTTTCCCTTGAGGAAGCGGCATCGGATATGGACGAGCAGTTTTTGAAAAAAGGGATCCTGCTTATCGTAGACGGTACGGACCCTGATTTGGTGCGTGCAATTATGGAGACAGAGCTCATAAGCCTTGACAGCAGGCATAAGACGCGAATTGGTTTCTGGGATACGTTGGGTTCCATGGGCCCTGCCTGGGGTATGATCGGTACCCTGGTTGGTCTGGTAGATATGTTGTACCACATGGACGATGCGTCTACATTGGGGCCGGCTATGGCGGTGGCATTGATCACTACCCTGTATGGATCTATATTGGCAAACTGGATTTGCGGACCCGTCTCCAATAAACTGAAAGCTGATAACTCCGCTGAAATGATGCTGAAGGAAGTCATGATTGAAGGACTTTTGTCCATTCAGGCAGGAGAGAACCCCAGGGTAATAGAGGAGAAGCTGAAATCCTTCCTGGCTCCCAGCGAGAGGAACAGTGCCAGCGAAGAGGCAGGGGGTGAGGAGTAATGGCAAAGCGTCAGGAAGAAGCACCTCCCGCGGGGGCGCCGGCGTGGATGGCAACCTTCAGTGATTTGATGAATCTGCTGCTTTGTTTCTTTGTTATGCTGTTTGCCATGTCAACTCTTGAAGAGAGTAAGCTCCATGAGCTTGTGGCCGCGATGAATAATACCGTCAGTATTTTTGACGGGGGAGCCAACGCCATAGGCGACGGTATTTTGATCAGTAATGGTGTCAGCCAGTTAAATGAATTGGACCAATATATAAACAGTACCGGTAAGACGGCTGAAAGCGACAATGACGGCGAGGATTTGAAAGAGTATGAGCAGTCTCCTGAGGCCATGAAGGAAATCCTGGAGGACGCACAGCTCCAAGAAAATGAAGAAATGTCTGAGAACATGGCCGAGGCGCTTCAGGAAAGTAATATTTCCGATCAGGTGGATATCAGTTTTACTGCGCAGTATGTGCAGCTTACTATGAACGGGGCGCTGTTGTTTGACTCCGGGAGCGCCCAGCTGAAGGATGAATCCATACAGATTTTGCAGAAGGTGGGAGATATCCTGCAATATTACGGCACAGGAGTCATAGAAATAGAAGGGCATACTGATAACGTGCCCATCAGCAGCTCGCAATACCCCAGCAATGAGGAGTTGAGCAGTGCCAGGGCTCTTTCCGTGTTCTACTTCCTTGAGGAGAATACCTTGCTTGATCCGACAAATTTAAGGCATGCGGGAATGGGAGAACGCATTCCGATAGCCGATAATTCTACCGCGGAAGGCAGGAGCAGGAACAGAAGAGTGGAAATCAGAATCTATAATTCGGCACGGTAACGGCCGGAATGAAAATGAGGGTGAATAAATATGAAAAAGAATCTATTGACAGTGTTAATCTTGGCGTTGATGATCGTGAATATTGTTCTTACCAGCATTATCATGGTCAGCGTGATCAGTGCCAACAAAAAGACAGCAGACCTGGTGGGAAATATTGCTACTGCGTTGAACCTGCAGTGGTCCGTTCCTGGCAGCGAGGAAGATTCGGAGCCTGCAGTGGCTTTGGAGAATGCAGTAGTGTATCCCTTGCCGGAGTCTTTGATGATTCCTTTGGCTACCGCAGACGGCAGTGATTCCTACATTATTTTTGATCTGTCGCTGTCCATGGACAGTAAAGGGGACGGATATAAGAAGCTGGGGGAAAATATTACATCTGGAAGCTATGACTCTTTGATTGAGGATTGTGTTTCTTCCATTGTCAGCGTGCACACCGAAGAGGAGTGCAGGAACGATTTTGAATCGATAAGGGCAGAAATCCTTCAGGCTATCCAAAATACACTTGGCTATAAATTCGTTTACAAGGTCAACATCAGCGGAAGAAAATTTGGCTGATATATTGTAACGATAACAGGATAGTTTGATAGGAGGTGAGCTTGTGTGGGCGAGGTCCTTTCCCAAAGCGAAATAGATAATCTGCTTGCGGCATTCTCTTCGGGGGAGTTGGATGCAGATCAGATGCAGGAGACGGAAGAAAAGCAGGTTAAAAACTATGATTTCAACCGCCCTACAAAGTTCTCAAAGGAGCATTTAAGGACACTTGAGATAATATTTGAACATTACAGCCGGTTGATTTCCACTAACCTTCCTGTATATTTAAGGAAGAATGTACAGGTGGCAGTGGCCAGTTCGGAGACAGTAACATTTAATGAATTTACCAATGCTCTGTCGAATCCCGTTATTCTGGGAATTATTCATTTTGCACCGTTAAACGGTACGGTCATTATGGATTTGGCGACTAATCTTGGCTATGCCATGCTTGACCGCATGCTTGGAGGATCTGGAATCCCGCTGGAAAAGAGCAGGGAGTTTTCCGAGATCGAGATGACAATCATTGAGAAGATATTAGTAATGTTTACACAGCTGTTAAGGGAGCCGTGGAAAAACGTTATTGATATATCGCCTGTATTGCAGCGCCTGGAGACAAATCCCCAGTTTGCGCAGGTGATTGCCCCCAACGATATGATAGCGATTGTAACGCTGAATATGAAGATTGGGGATGTGGAGGGCTTTATGAATGTCTGTCTTCCTTTCCTTACTTTGGAAGACGTCATGGATAAGCTGAACACAAAGTATTGGTTCTCTACAATGCAGGAGAACCATGATGAGAACTATGAAGCTTACATTGAGTCATTGATTCGCAGGGCGGAAATCCCTGTGAGGGCAGTCCTGGGTAAGAGCATGATCTCAGTAAATGATTTCATGAATCTGCAGGTTGGGGATTGTATCCGTCTGGGTTCCAGGGTGGATGATGACATGAACATTTATGTAGGTAATATTAAAAAATTTACCGCATTACCCGGCGCCGAAAAGGATTCTTATGCTGTCCGGATTACATCGGTAATCAGAGAGGAGGAGTAGAGAATGGATGGAATGCTATCTCAGGACGAGATAAATGCATTACTTAACGGCATGGATCTGCCTGAGGGGGACGGAGATGCCGATGAAGTTTCCGTTGGAGCCGGCGAGACTATAACAGAAGTATCCAGCAGTGAACCATCAGCAGGCAGTGCGGCCGCTTCTGCGACGGATGTGCCTGAAATTCTTACGGAGGTAGAGAAGGACGCTATTGGCGAGGTGGCCAACATCAGTATGGGTTCCTCGGCCACGACCCTATATTCATTGGTGAACCGAAAGGTTAATATTACCACACCTGTGGTTCAGGCTGCACGGTGGGAAAACCTTTTGGCAGAGTATGAAAGGCCATGCGTTTTTATTCAGATTAAATATACCATGGGGTTGGACGGCACCAATATATTGGTGCTGAAGGAGCATGATGTAAAGGTCATTACCGACCTGATGATGGGCGGTGATGGTACAAATACAGACATTGAGCTTGGGGAATTGCATTTGAGTGCAATTTCGGAAGCCATGAATCAGATGATGGGGTCTGCGGCAACTTCCCTATCGACCATGCTGAAGAAGACCATTGATATCAGTCCGCCGGAGTCATCGCTTCTTGACTTGACGACAATCAAGGCAGGGGAGGAAATATCGCCATTCCTGGGAGGGACTTTTATAAAGATCTCCTTCCGTTTACAGATTGATAACCTGGTGGATAGTACGATAATGCAGCTGTATCCTGTCGATTTTGCACGCTTGATCGTAGATACATTTATCCACAACCAAATGGATGATGTGGCAGCGGTAGCTGAAGAACCGAAAGCTGCCGAGGAACCTGCAGCAGCGCCTGCACAGGGAGGCATGGGTGTGGCTCCTCAGATGGATATGATGGGGCAACAGGATATGGGTGGAATGCAGATGGGCATGAATTCTCAGATGATGGGTATGAACCCGCAGATGATGAATCCTCAAATGATGAATCCTCAGATGATGGGCATGAATCCGCAGATGATGAATCCTCAAATGATGAATCCTCAAATGATGATGAATCCTATGGCAATGCAGAATGTAAATATTCAGCCCGCTCAGTTCCAAAGCTTCTCAACGGATATGAGCAATATTCCCGGAGGCGAGAATATCGGCCTGATTATGGATGTTCCGTTGGAGGTGACGGTAGAGCTTGGACGTACGACTAAGTCTATTTCTGAAATCCTTAATTTTGCTCCCGGCACGATTATTGAACTCGATCGTATTGCCGGTGAACCTATAGATGTGCTGGTAAACGGAAAATTCGTTGCAAAGGGAGAGGTAGTAGTAATTGAAGAAAGCTTTGGCGTAAGAGTAACTGAGATTATCAAGTAGGAGGAAGGAATTAATGGCAAAGAATATTTTAGTATGTGACGATGCGGCATTTATGAGGATGATGATCAAAGACATTTTGACGAAAAACGGTTATAATGTTGCAGGGGAAGCCGAGAATGGGGCAAAGGCAGTCGAGAAATACAAAGAACTTACCCCCGATCTGGTGCTGATGGATATTACCATGCCTGAGATGGATGGCCTTCAGGCATTGAAAGAGATCAGGAAGATGGATGCCAATGCGAAGATTATTATGTGTTCTGCAATGGGCCAGCAGGCCATGGTTATTGAATCTATCCAGAACGGAGCCAAGGATTTCATTGTAAAACCTTTCCAGGCGGAACGTGTTCTCGAAGCCGTTAAGAAGGTCGTAGGCTAATGTCGGTTTTGCTGGCTGGAGTTGAGAGCGGTTATGCACAATTTATTGCCGTCCTGGTAATATTTGTAATTGTCCTTGGCATAACGGCATTTACTACAAAGTGGATTTCGGGATATCAGAAACAGCAGGGCGCTAACAATAACATCGAGGTAATAGAAACCAGCCGAATGACAAATAACAAGTATCTGCAAGTCATTCGGGTGGGGGAGACATATATGGCGATCGCTGTCTGCAAGGACACGGTTACTATGCTGGGAGAAATTCCCGCGGAACAACTCAAAAAACCGGCAGCGGTAAATTCCGGATTGGGTTTTAAGGAATTGTTTGATAAGGCTGTCAGGAAAAACTCCACAAGTGCAAGCGGACCAAAGGATAATTCGAGTAAATGATGAAGCTTATGCGTAACAGAAAACGAATAATAACGATGATATGCCTGCTGGTTACGGTAGGCATATTGTGTATTCAAAATTCCATGAAGGTATTTGCGGTGGAAGACCGGGATTTGACAGGGTCGCAGGAAACGCGTACTTATATCGACCCGCCGGGAACCGCTACGACCCCGGGAGAAGAGCGGGAAGTCAATACGGCGAATACCGTGACGGTTTCCCTGGACAGCAGTAACGGGCAGCTGAACGGGGCGTTGAGTGTCCTGATCACTTTGACACTGATCGCAATCACTCCCATGATCATCATATTGATGACCTCTTTTACCCGTATTATTATCGTATTACATTTTACCCGTGCCGCCTTAAATACGCAGACAGCGCCCCCCAACCAGGTAATGATCGGATTGGCGCTGATCCTGACATTTTTTATAATGGAACCTACCCTTACAAGAGTGAATGAGGAGGCAATCCAGCCGTTCCAGGCAGGGGAGATTACCCAGGAGGAAGCCTTTGAGGCAGGGATCCAGCCTTTGCGTGAGTTTATGTACCCTCAGACACAGGTGGATGATGTGGTATTGTTTATGAACATTGCCGGCCAGGAATGGGATGGAAAGAATGAGTCTATTCCGAATTCTGTCCTGATTCCCAGTTTTGTGCTGAGTGAGCTGAGAGTAGCCTTCTGGATAGGGTTTACAATTTATATCCCGTTTATTGTGATTGACATGGTGGTAGCCTCCACACTGATGAGTATGGGTATGATGATGCTGCCGCCTACGACGATTTCCATGCCGTTTAAAATATTGCTTTTTGTGTTGGCAGACGGGTGGAGCCTGGTGATAGGCAATCTGGTTAAGACATTCTATACCGGACTTTAATTTAGAAGCTGCCGGTGTATTCTGCGTGGCAGTTTGGATGACAGTTTGGGAGATTAAGAAAGGGGAGCTGGTTCCATGACGATCGAAGCGGTATCGGATATTACGCGTGAAGCGTTGTACTTGATTATAAAGACGGCTTTACCGGTACTTTTGGTATCTATGATAGTCGGGTTAGTTATCAGTATTTTTCAGACGGTGACATCTATACAGGAACAGACGCTTACTTTCGTGCCAAAGATCATATGTGTCTTCTTGTCGCTGATTCTTTTTGGGCATTGGATGTTGAACAATATAGTGGAATTTATGACTTCATTGTGGTCCAACTTCCATCTGTATATCCATAGATAACCGGAGTGGGAATATGGTCAGTTTATCTTTTTCGGTGTATGATCTGGAATATTTTCTGCTGATCCTGACAAGAGTGGCAAGCTTTGTCTTTGTTGCTCCTTTTTTCAGCATGAGAAACACTCCGGCCAGGGTGAGGGTAGGTTTAAGCGTTTTTACCGCCCTGTTGCTGTATCAGTCGTTGACGCCTTCGGATGCGGTGGTTTATAATACGTTGATGGAATATACCATTGTTGTGATCAAAGAGGCTGTGGTGGGACTGCTCATTGGATTTGGGACGACGATCTGTACCTCCATCGTTAATTTTGCCGGTTCCATAGCTGATATGGAAACGGGACTTTCTATGGCTACGCTGATGGATCCCACTACCAGGGAGACTACCAGTATTACAGGTGTGCTCTATCAGTATATTTTTATGTTCATGCTGATCTGTACGGGGATGTACCGCTATCTGTTTGGGGCGCTGGTGGACACTTTTGTCCTTATCCCCATCAATGGTGCGATTTTTCATGGAGATGCGCTGGTCCAGACGGCAGTCATGTTCCTGAACGATTATATCATGATCGGTTTCCGTATTGTGTTGCCTGTCTTTTGTACAATCTTACTGTTGAACGCCATTTTAGGTGTGTTGGCTAAGGTGTCACCACAGATGAATATGTTTGCGATAGGCCTGCAGCTGAAAATATTGGTGGGAATTTCCACTCTGTTTCTTACAGCGGGTCTTTTGCCGGGAACGTCGGACTTTATATTTAATGAGATGAAACGTATGATCGTTTCCTTTGTAGGAGCAATGCAATGATTCGGTATAACCTGCAATTTTTTGCGAAGGAAGGGGCAGGCGGGGAAAAGACCGAACCTGCTACCGAGAAAAAATTAGGCGATGCCCGTAAAGAGGGACAGGTGGCCAAGAGCAGGGAGATTGCAAACGGTTTTACTTTGCTTGCGCTTTTCCTGATCTTAAAATTTTATGTGGGGTATATGGGAGAGAATTTACTTGCTCTGTTTTCCCAGATTTATGACAGTATCCCGGAAATGACTACGTTCTATTACGGGTTAATGCCGCAGGCGGACGTAAGGCTGCTTTTCCGGAAAATGCTGCTGCGGATATTGATTTTAATTGCCCCCATATTGATTATCGGCGTAGTGATTGCTTTTGTCTGTGATGTGGCACAGGTAAAGTGGAAGCCTACAACAAAGCCTTTGCGGCCCAAGTTCAGAAATCTGAACCCTATCAGCGGTTTTAAGAAGATCATTTCAGTCAATTCGCTGGTAGAACTTATCAAATCTCTTCTGAAGATTGGCTTGATTGCATATGTGTGTTATAATTTTTTAAAGGATAAATGGACTTATCTGTTTAATATTTTTGATATTACGCTGATGCAGGGCCTGCATATTATAGCAGATCTGGTGACGAACCTGGGGATCCGGATTGCTGCCACCTTTATGCTTATAGCCCTGGGGGATTACATCTATCAAAAGGTGAAGTTCAGTAATGATATGAAGATGACGAAACAGGAGGTTAAGGATGAATACAAACAGTCGGAAGGAGACCCTCAGATCAAAGGACAGATCAAGCAGAGGATGAGGGAAGCCTCCAGGCGCCGAATGATGCAGGCGCTGCCGCAGGCGGACGTAGTCATCACCAACCCTACCCATTATGCGGTGGCCATCAAATATGATCCGGAGGTGGCCGATGCGCCTATTGTCATCGCAAAGGGAGAAGATTATCTGGCACAGCGTATTAAGGAAGTTGCTAAAGAGAATCATATTGAGATAGTGGAAAACAAGCCGCTGGCCCGGATGCTCTATTCCAATGTGGACGTGGGGCAGGCGGTTCCGCCGGAATTGTACCAGGCGGTGGCAGAGGTGCTGGCGTTTGTATACCATTTACAAGGGAAAGTGTAAACGGAATGAAATTCACGGTGGCTGTCAGGGACGCAGCCTGAAGGAGATGAAACTACTCCGGGATAGACGAAGGGGAAGTATTCTTCCGGGTTTGTGTCAGCTCATTAACCGTTTGTGCCGATATAGCTGTATGTGTGGGGAAAAGTCCTATGGCGCAGGGGAGCGCTGATCACACAAAAATATTATTTATGTAGGAGGTGAAGGAAGTGAATGTAAGATTACAGAAAACAGATGCCGTAGTGGCGATTTATATCCTTACTGCGTTCATAATGCTGATTGTTCCGTTGCCGGCAGGCCTGCTTGACGTTTTCATGGCGTTCAATATTTCCATTGCCTTTGTAATTCTGTTCGTATGCATGTTTGCCAAGGAAGTGTTGGAGTTGTCGTACTTTCCTACGATCCTGCTGTTCACCACCATTTTCAGGATCGCTATGAACGTATCGTCTACCAGGCTGATTTTGACCAGCGGCTCGGCAGGCAATGTAGTGCGGACTTTCGGTGAGTTTGTAGGGGGAGGCGACCTGATAGTAGGAGCCATTATCTTCCTGATTCTGATAATGGTTCAGTTCCTTGTTATCAACAAAGGTTCCGAGCGTGTAGCTGAGGTAACGGCTAGATTCACGCTGGATGCAATGCCCGGTAAGCAGATGGCGATTGATGCCGACCTGAATACAGGCGCTATCGATGACAGGGAGGCCAAGGTCAGGAGAGATAAGATCCAGCAGGAATCCAGTTTCTTCGGGGCCATGGACGGTGCTGTGAAATATGTAAAGGGTGATGCCGTTGCCGGACTTTTGCTGACGGTCATCAACCTGGTGGGCGGTATTGCCATGGGTGTGATAAGAGGTGGCATGGATGCAGGTTCTGCGTTGGACAATTACGGGATCCTGACCATTGGTGACGGCCTGGTGAGCCAGATCCCTTCCCTGCTGATCTCTCTTTCAACCGGTGTTTTGGTTACCAAGGGCGGCAAGGAAGCGGAGTTTGGGCCGGCTATTATGAGGCAGCTTTTCGGCGTCCCCAAAGCCATGTATCTGGTTGGCGCTACGCTGGCTTTTCTGGGTGTGTCAACAAAATTGAACACGATCCTGTTTTTGGGGATGGGGTTATTGTATATTGTGGGAGCCAGAATGATTGCCGGAAGCCTGGAGACATCAGGTATTGAGCAGGAGATTGACAGTGACGAGATTGCTGCAGACGAGATCCGGCAGCCTGAAAACGTCAACAGCTTGCTCCAGGTGGATCCCATTGAGCTGGAGTTTGGTTATGGAATCATCCCCCTGGCGGACGGAAACCAGGGCGGCGACCTTCTGGACCGTGTGGTAATGATCCGAAGGCAGATCGCGCTGGAACTTGGTACCGTGGTGCCTATTATCCGTCTGCGGGATAACATACAGCTGAATCCCAACCAATATATTGTTAAGATCAAAGGAATACAGGTCAGCGAAGGAGAGATCCTGTTTGACCATTATATGGCTATGAATCCCGGCTATGTGGAAGAGGAGATTACCGGCATCCCTACTTTTGAGCCGTCTTTCCATCTGCCTGCCATTTGGATTACAGAAGGACAGAGGGAGCGTGCGGAGAGCCTTGGCTACACGGTAGTTGACCCTCCTTCCATCATTGCCACACATTTGACCGAAATCATCCGGCAGCATATTGACGAGTTGCTGACACGGCAGGATGTCCAGAATCTGGTGAACAATCTGAAAGAGACCAATCCTTCCCTGGTAGAGGAATTGGTGCCGAAGATGCTGGGAGTCGGGGAAATCCAGAAAGTATTGCAGAACTTGTTGAAGGAAGGCATTTCTATCCGGGACCTGTTGACGATCCTGGAGACGCTTGCGGATTATGCACCTACCACAAGGGACACGGATATCCTTACGGAATATGTGCGCCAGAGCTTAAAGCGCGCCATTTCTACCAAGTATTTCCCGTCCAACGAGACTACAAATGTGGTAACATTAGATCCGAAGGTGGAGCAGGAGATCATGGGAAGTGTCAAACAGACAGAGAGCGGCGCATTCCTGAATCTGGATCCTACCAGATCAAGGGCCATTATCGATTCTGTGGGAAAGGAAGTCCAAAAGCTGGAAAACCTGGGGAAGAGTCCTATTGTGATCACTTCACCCATTGTACGTATGTACTTTAAGCGTCTGACAGAAGACTACTACAAGGAGCTTGTGGTGGTGTCCTACAATGAAGTGGAATCCAATGTTGAATTACAGTCAGTGGGGATGGTGACAGCATAATGATTATCAAGAAGTTCGTTGGAAAAACAGAAGAAGAAGCGGTAGGGGCCGCGAAGAAGGAATTGGGCAACGGCATTGTCATCATGAATGTGAAGGAAATAAAGCCAAAAGGATTGGCGGTATTGTTCCGAGCGAAGCGTACAGAGGTGACCGTGGCCCTGGAAGAGGAGGGGGATATCCCCAAACCTGTCCGCAAGGAGGCGGCTGCAGAGCCGGCGAAACCTGAGGCTTCGACCACTGCAGGCAGCGGTGCGGCAGGCCTGGAGGCGGGGAATTCCCAGAACATAGAGAAAAGGCTGGACAGTCTGCAGACCTTGTTGGAGAGCCGGTTCCAACAGGATGAGGTTGAGAAACAGGAGCAGAGTGAGGCTGTTGTGCAGCCTGCGGAGAAACAGGGAGAGGAATTGAGCGAAGAGGAGCTTGAGAGAAATAAGTTTGTCCGCCTGCTGTATAATACCATGCTGGAAAATGAGGTGGATGAAAAATACGCCAACCAGATCATGGAAGACCTGGAGAAAAATAAGAAACCTAATATGCCCTTTGACTATATCCTGGCTAATGTATATCAGAAAATGATTTTGAAATTCGGCAAGGCAGAGGATATCACAGCGGCGAAAAAAGGCCCGAAGATCGTTTTGTTTATGGGGCCTACCGGTGTGGGTAAGACGACTACTATTGCCAAGCTGGCCAGTGATTTTACCATGACGGAAAAGAAGAAAGTAGCGCTCTTGACGGCAGATACTTACCGAATTGCTGCCGCAGAACAGCTGCGTACTTATGCCAATATACTTGAGGCTCCCTTCCGTGTTATTTATACGGAAGAAGACGCAAAGCAGGCAGTGCAGGATTTCAGTAATTTTGATTTTGTCTTTGTGGATACGGCAGGCCATTCCCATAAGAACGAGGAGCAGATGGAAAATATGCAGAAACTCATCGACGCGGTGAAAGAGGTTGGGGAGTATCAGGCCTTTCTGGTACTCAGCGCTACCACAAAATACCGTGACCTGCTCAAGATCGTTTCCAGTTACAAGGAGATCGTGGAGTATCAGCTGATCTTTACGAAGCTGGATGAGACAGCGACCTGCGGGAATCTGCTGAACCTGAAACTTTATGCGGATGTTCCCATTGCCTATGTGACCTGCGGGCAGAATGTGCCGGATGATATTGAGCGGTTTAACCCTCAGAAAACGGTGAAACAGCTTTTGGGCGGCAAAGCCTGAGTAACTGATCGATAAAGTGCGGAGATGAAACGAATTGTCGTGTATGGCAATCGAAGAAGGAGGTAGCGACATGGATCAAGCGGAGCAGCTTAGGATTATAAAGGCCAGTCAAATCAGGTCGAAGCCACTTGCCCGTGTCATGACTGTTACCAGCGGCAAAGGGGGCGTGGGGAAATCCAACGTATCAATCAACCTGGCGATCCAATTTCGGAAGATGGGGAAGAAAGTCATTATCCTGGACGCGGATTTCGGGCTTGCAAATATAGAGATCATGTTTGGCGCCGTGCCCAAGCATAATCTTTGTGACTTGATCTACCAGGGGAAAAGCATTACGGATATCATAACATGGGGCCCTATGGAAATCGGTTTTATCTCAGGTGGTTCCGGTATTGCGGGGATGTCAAATTTGAGCAAGGATTACCTGAATTATATCATTCAGAATCTGGCGGAATTGGACACCATCACCGATATGATCATTGTGGATACCGGGGCGGGGATCTCCGATGCGGTCCTGGAATTCCTTGTGGCGTGTGGTGAAGTTTTACTGGTCACCACCCAGGAACCCACTTCCATTACGGATTCCTATTCCCTTTTGAAGGCGCTGTATCGCCATCCCCGGTTTCAGGAGTCGTCTACCAAGGTTAAGATGATTGCCAACCGGGTGGACAGGGAGGCGGACGGAGAAGTACTGTTTGAAAAATTGAATACAGTGGTATCAAGATATTTAAAAATCCCTCTTATTTACCTGGGGAGCGTACCTGATGACGTCCAGCTGTCCCGCGCGGTGATGCAGCAGCTGCCGGTGTCGCTGCAGAACCCGGGTGCAAAGTCCAGCATGGCTTTCCAGAAGATTGCCGCCAGGCTTTTGGATAAGGAGGAAGCGGAGCGCCAGCCAAAGAGAGGCATGGCAGCTTTTTTCTCCCACATTATCGGCAGGCACAATCTTTAAGGGTACATCCGGCAGGACAGCCGGGATAAATAGATCGGAAGGAGTAGATGGAATATATGTTATCTAAACTTATATCACCGAATGATAAGATTGAATTACAGGCCATCGACAGAGGCGAGGAAGAGAACGCAGAGAATAAGAAAATCTACTACAGCACAGTCCTGGATATCCTTTCGGAAGATACTTTGGAGATCGCCATGCCCATGGAGCAGTCAAAGCTGATCCTGCTTCCGGTTGACAGCGAATACGATCTGGTGTTTTACGGAGAGGGGGGCCTCTATCAATGCTTTGCCAGGATCATTGACCGCTACAAGAGCAACAATGTTTATATGCTGGCGATAGAGCTCACCAGCAATCTCAGAAAGTTCCAGAGGCGGGAATACTATCGGTTCAGCTGTGCGCTTGAAATGTGTGCCAGGAATCTGGAGGAAGATGAGGTCCAGGCTATAGAGAAGCGCCTGCCCTACGCGTTGGTTTCCGGACGCCCCATGAAGCAGAGCGTCATTGTGGACATCAGCGGAGGAGGCCTGCGTTTTGTTTCTTCCCAGAAATATGAGCCGGGAAATCTGCTGTACTGCAGTTATCATTTGATAAAGGGCAACGACAGGAAACAGTATGAGGTGATCGGGAAAGTGCTCAGCGCTAAGGAATCGGAAAAGCGGCCGGGGGTTTATGAGCACCGTGTGCAGTATTATGATATGGACAATGAGACGCGGGAAGAGATTATAAAATATATATTTGAAGAAGAGAGGAAAAGCCTCCAGAAGGAGAGGAGATAATGGCAAAAAAAATTCTGGTCGTTGATGACTCTGCACTCATGAGAAGAGTACTGTGTGATATAATAGATACCGATGAGAGATTTCAGGTAGTTGCGAGGGCAACAAATGGTCTGGAAGCCCTTGACCTGTTGAGCAGGAATCAGTATGATGCGGTTGTTTTGGACATAAATATGCCCAGGATGAACGGCCTGGAGCTTCTGGAAGAATTGCAGAAGAAAAAGATCCCTGCCAGAGTGATGGTGGCCAGCACCGACACCAGGGAGGGTGCAAAGACAACATTGGATGCCCTGGAACTGGGAGCTCTTGATTTCATACATAAACCTGACAGTGCGGTGGATTGTCGTGCCGAAGTCTTTAAGGATAGGCTGCTCAGGGTCTTGGATGTGGTGTCGAGCAGCCAGCTCCCTGTATTTGAAACCCGGGAGAAAGTTGTGGAAAGCCAGGCGAAGGCGGCTAAGATGGCGGATTTTGCCAGGAAATTTTCTTCCAGGACCGCAGGCACAAAGCTTGTGGCTATTGCCAGCTCCACAGGCGGGCCCAAGGCATTGCAGGCCGTCATCCCCAGGCTTCCTGCCGAACTGGATGCGCCGGTGCTGCTGGTACAGCATATGCCCAAGGGGTTTACGGCATCCCTGGCAGAGCGTCTTAATGATCTGAGCAGCGTAACGGTCAAAGAGGCGGCGGAAGGGGATGAATTACAGTCCGGCACCGTGTATATTGCCATGGGCGGCATGCATATGAATGTTGTGGCTTCCCCAAGCGGCAAATATGTGATTCATTATACGGATGAACCGAACAGGGAAGGCGTAAAGCCTTGTGCAAATTATATGTATGAATCATTGGTTGGCAGCAAATTTGACAAGATTGTCTGTGTTGTCATGACCGGAATGGGTGCGGACGGCACTGCCGGGATCAAGAACCTGAAACCTCATAATAAAATCCATGTGATCACTCAGAGCCAGGCCACATGTACCGTGTATGGAATGCCGAGAAGCGCTGAAAACGCAGGATTGTCAAACCAAGTGGTGGCACTGGATGAAATTGCACAGGAAATCATTTTGAACGTAGGAGTGAAAAACTGATTTGCCACAGATGGCAGAATGGAGGATACTATGGACGTAAGCCAATATCTCGAGATATTTCTTGATGAGACCAATGAGCACTTAACAAACCTGAATACCCGGATCATGGAGTTGGAGTCTGACCCTGAGAACATGGATACCATTAATGAGATTTTCCGTGCGGCACACTCCTTAAAAGGCATGGCGGGCACCATGGGATATAAAAGGATGCAGAACCTGACCCATGACATGGAAAATGTCTTTTCCGAGGTACGCAATGGTGTTATCAAGGTAAATTCGGAAATCATCGATGTCCTGTTCCAGTGCCTGGACGCATTGGAGGAGTATAAGGACAACATCCAGGGATCTGCCGATGAAGGAACCAATGACAACGAACCCATTATAAAGATGCTGAACAGTATCCTGAACGGAAGCGGTGCGGCTGCGCCCGCCAAGGAAGCGGCAGACAAAGAGGCGGCTCCCTCCGTACAGGAGACGGTCAGCAATAAGTGGGACCATGTGATGCTGGATGATTCCCAGGTCAACGTGATCCGGGAAGCACAGAAACAGGGCAAGAAGGTTTACGGCCTGAATGTTATGGTCCAGGAGAGCTGTATCCTGAAAGCGGCAAGGGCGTTCCTTGTGTTTAAAGCGGTGGAGGAGCAGGGTGAGATCATTGTATCCGACCCCAGCGCACAGGATGTTGAGGACGAAAAATTTGACAGGGACTTTACACTGATCATCTTTTCCGATGCGGAGCTTGATGATATCATCAAGGCATCAGAAGCCGTTTCCGAAATAGATAAGGTCATTGGAGCGGAGCTGGATCTGTCTAACAATAAGAATGTCCATATTCCCGCAGAGGAAGAGGAAGCTCCTGCAGAGGAAGAATCCGGTGAAGAAGAATCTGCGACTGCTGTGGCTGCGCCCGAATCTGCACCTGCTGCAGCTCCTGCGGTTAAGGCTGAGCCTAAGAAACAGGCGCCTGCAAAACCGGTGGTGAACCGTACGGTCCGTGTGGACATCGAAAAGCTGGATTCCCTTATGAATCTGGTCAGCGAGCTGATCATTGCGAAGAATTCACTGGTATCCGTTTCCAGCCAGGAGCAGACAGACGTGAACAGCGCCTTCAATGAGCAGATTGAGTATTTGGAGAGTGTGACCACCAATCTGCACGAATCCGTGATGAAAGTAAGGATGGTGCCTATCGAGAGCGTTGTGACCAAGTTCCCCCGCATGATCCGTGACCTTTCCAAGAAGCTGGATAAGAAGATGGAATTGTATATGACCGGTGAGGAGACGGAGCTGGATCGTACCGTGGTAGACCAGATCGGCGATCCGCTGATGCATTTGCTGCGTAATTCCGCGGATCATGGCCTGGAGCCTGCGGAAGTGCGTATCCAGAGAGGAAAGCCAGCGGTTGGGTCTATTTTCCTGGATGCGTACCAGGAGGGTAATACCGTTGTGATAGAAGTCCGGGATGACGGAAACGGAATTGATGTGGAAGCGGTCAAGCAGAAGGCCATCGACAGGGGCACTATCACGGTTGAGCAGGCGGCTAATATGACCGATAAAGAAATCATAGATTTGCTGTTCCTTCCCAGTTTTTCTACTGCCAAAAAGGTTACGGACGTATCGGGGCGCGGCGTGGGGCTTGATGTTGTGAAATCCATGATCGAATCCTTAAGCGGCGAGGTAGAGGTGAAGTCCAAGCTTGGTGAAGGGAGCACATGGACTATCCGCCTTCCTTTGACATTGGCTATCATACAGGCGCTGATGGTGGTGGTAGGAGAAGAAAAATATGCCATATCCCTTGGTTCCATCCAGACTTTGGAGGATGTCCCTGCCAGCGACGTAAAGCTGGTTCAGAACAAGGAAGTGATACATTTGCGTGGTACGGTTATCCCTCTGATCCGCCTGAACGAGGTGCTGGATGTGGAGAGAAAACCTACCGATGACGAGAACCTGATCGTGGTCATTGTGAAGAAGGGAGACAGGCTTGCCGGCCTGGTTATTGACGAACTGATCGGACAGCAGGAAATCGTTATCAAGTCTCTTGGCAAATATATTAAGCAGTGTAAGTTTATCAGTGGCGCAACGATCCTCGGCGACGGCGAGATCGCGCTGATCCTTGACGCGAACACCTTGATTTAGAAAGGGGAACAGACACATGGAATTAAGTATAAACAGTAATCAGAGTATTTTGGAAGAAGAAAAAAACAGAAGCGTCAGCGAACCTATCCAGTTTATTGTTGTACGTCTGGGGGAGGAGCAGTACGGCATTGACATCCGCAATATAGACAATATTGTAAAAATGCAGCGCATCACCCATGTACCGAAGCTGCCGGCATACCTGAAAGGCGTAATCAATATGCGCGGTGAGGTCATCCCGGTGCTGAGCATACGCCTGAAGATGGGATTAGCCGACGACGAGATCACCAAAGCCACCCGTATTCTGATCGTTAAGCTGGAGGAAGAGGGCAACGTAGGTTTTATTGTAGATGAAGTCAAGGAAGTAGTAACACTGTATGAGACAGATATAGAAAGGATATCCAGTGATATTACTCAGGATAGAGGAAGCCTTATCAATGCAGTGGGAAAGCATAACGGCGAGCTGATCTCTATCTTCGATTTGGCGGCTATCAGCCTGGAGGAGAATTAGTAATATGGAGCAGGTTTGTGGCTTGCATGGGCATCAGTTAAATAAAAAGGAGATACATTCATGAGTGAAATGAGCTTAGAGCAGGTTACTGAGAACTATTACGACGTTCTCAAGGAGCTGGGAAATATCGGTGCGGGCAATGCTATGACCGCACTTTCCCAGATGCTGCAATGTAAAGTAGATATGAAAGTACCTCAGGTCAGGCTTCTGGAATTTTCAGAGGTTGGCGATATGATGGGCGGCGAAGAACAGATTATGGTAGGTGTGTTCCTGGGGGTGGATGGAGATATCACCGGGAGTATGATGTTTATGGTAGAGGAAGAAAGTGCAAGGCATTTGATCCAGAAGATTACCATGGGGATGCTGCCGCCCGGATCCGAGTTTGAGGAAATGGGACTTTCTGCGATGAAGGAGATCGGAAACATCATCACAGGGGCATACCTTAATTCTCTTTCCACATTGACTAACTTAAAAATTGTTCCCACCCCGCCTGCATTGACGGTGGATATGGCGGGCGCAATCTTAAGCGTTCCGGCGATCCAGTTCGGTATTTTCGGGGATAATATTCTGCTGATCCAGTCGCAGTTCTATGATGAGATTGAATTGGACGGATATTTTATCCTGATTCCGGATCTGGAATCTTATGCTAAGATATTAGGGGCATTGGGGATACCTCTGATATAATATATGCACAGGAAAAACAATCGGCTGCAGGGCAGGCCTTTGTTTTTCCTGCGGTACCAACGAGCAAATGTCCGATGGAATCGGAAAAGAGCGCGAAAGCGCAGGTTTGCAGGTTTAGGTGATATAGCAGGGCGGTAAAAAGAATAAGGTGTAGAGGGAAACACAGATGAGCGAGATAATCAAAGTGGGAATGGCGGACCTCAAGACCTGTGTCAGTCCCAATGGGATAACGACGCTTGGACTTGGGTCTTGTGTTGGAATTGCGATTCGCGATCCGGCTAATAAGATCGGAGGACTTGCACATGTCATGCTGCCTGACAGCAAGTCTATCAAGGGCAGCCAGATGAATATCGCGAAATTTGCGGATACGGGGATTGCGGAATTAGTGAAACAGATGGAAAAGCTTGGCGCACAGAGGAGTCGTATGGTTGCTAAAATCGCCGGCGGAGCCAATATGTTTAATTTTCATGGAACAAGTTCTTTTGGGCAGGTCGGCGACCGCAATGTGGAGGCGACCAAGCTTAAGCTGAACCAGTTAAAGATTCCGATCTTGGCGGAGGATACCGGAAAGAACTTTGGGAGGACCGTTATTTTCTACCCTGAGACAGGAGATTATATTATCAGGGCGGTAGGAAAGCCGGAGTATAAAATTTAATGAAGGGCAAATTATGAACAGAAAAAATTTACCCCTTTTGCTGATGCTGACAGCGGGAGCAGTGACCTGTGTTATTACATACGTTATGGAGTTTTCCATGGTGGCAAAGCTGGTGTCCCTTTTCCTTATTTTGGTTCTCTTTTATCTCTTTGGGAGTATATTAAAATGGACGCTTGATTTTTTTGAAAGGCAGAACGAGGAGAAGGAGAAGGAAAATACAGAAGGAGAAGGGGACAGTCCTGAAGCGGACGGCGGGGAACAAAAGACGGCGGACGGCGCCGAAGAGAAAGAAAAAGAGTCATAGTCTGGCAATAAACGGAAAGGAGGAGACGCATTCCCATGGATGAAGCAGGCAGAAAAAAGCTGTTGGAAGAATATTCAAAGACAAAATCTGCGGATGCAAGAGAGAAGATTATATTGGAATATGCTCCCCTCGTGAAGGTTGTTGCCGGGCGGCTCAGCGTTTATCTCGGATACAACGTAGAGTATGAAGATCTGGTCAGCTACGGTATTTTCGGTTTGATAGATGCCATAGACAAATTTGACTGTTTCAAGGAAGTGAAATTTGAAACCTATGCCAGCCTGAGGATCAGGGGGGCGATTTTGGACCAGATCAGGAAAATGGATTGGATACCCAGAACAATCCGACAGAAGCAGAAAAAGATTGAATCGGTCATGAGGGAGATCGAGCAGGAGACAGGGCATAATGCCTCGGACGAAGAGATAGCGGAAAAATTGGGGATTTCCGACAATGAATATTTGGATTGGCAGTCCCAGATGAAAGTTACCGGACTTGTGTCACTGAATGAATATATGGAACAGGGCAGTGATGTCGCCCAGGACTACAGCAGGCAGACGACTTCCCGGTTTGAGGCGCCGGAAGATAAGGTGGAAAGGGAAGAGCTTACACAGATGCTTGGAGAGGCACTGCAGCTTCTCACTGAGAAGGAGCAGAAAGTCATTACCCTGTATTATTATGAAGAACTGACCCTAAAGGAGATTAGCAGCATTCTGGAAGTGTCTGAATCCAGGGTTTCTCAGCTTCATACCAGGGCATTACAGAAAATGAAAACTAAGATGGGCAACTACATGGGAATCTTTACGGATAACTGACAGGAGATATCACTATGCAGAATGGATACTTTAAACTGGTCAATGAACCAAACGGATATGGGGTAAAATTGTGCCAGCCTAAAGATGGCGGAGAACAGATAAGAATTGGTGAACTGCTGGAATATTTGGATGGCCTGGGGGCAGGCTATGACAGAAGGCGTATCGAGATGCTCCTTTTGGACGAAGATGCCGAGGATTGTATTTATCATCTTGGCTCTGACCCATGTCCCTCCTATCCCGAGACATATCATCTCGATGTCAGTGATGACGATATGACGGTATATGTTCGTTTTATTCCGGCTTCTGATACAGGAAGCAGGATTTCTTTTAATGATTTTTTGAAGGATTTGCGTTACAGCAACATTACTCATGGAATTCGCATGGATATGCTGCAGGATCATTTCCAGTCGCCGGGGATCTATTGCACGGATTTGCTGGTAGCGAAAGGCAAGGAACCAAGGAACGGCACGGATGCCATGATCCAATATTATTTTAATACGGATAAACACAGGCCGCCTTCCCAGAAAGAGGACGGCAGTGTGGATTATTTCAATTTGAGTATGATCAACCAGTGCAAAAAAGGTGATCTTTTGGCTACCATTATACCGGAGGACAGAGGAGAGCCTGGCTTTGACGTGCATGGAAAACCTAAAAGTCCCAGGGAGGTCAAGCGGGAAACGTTGAAATTTGGCCGGAATATAGAGTTGTCGGAGGATAAATTATCTATCCGTACCATGGTTGACGGTCATGTGACGCTCGTAGACGACAAGGTTTTCGTGTCGGATGTATTTGAAGTCAAAAATGTGGATTCGTCCACAGGAAATCTTGATTTCGAAGGCAGCATTCAGGTCAACGGCGACGTTATGGCGAACTTTGAGGTGAAGGCCGGAGGAAATGTGATCGTCAACGGCCTTGTGGAAGACGCGAGGATCATTGCCGGAGGAAATATCATTATTGCAAAAGGCATGAACGGTTCGTCTAAAGGTTATTTGAAAGCCGGCGGGGATATCATGGCCAAGTTCCTGGAGAATGTCAGAGTGGTGGCAGGAGGCTATGTGGAGTCGGAGGCAATCCTCCACAGCAGGATATCAGCCGGTACGGAGGTCAAGGTCGAAGGAAGGAAAGGGATCATTGTCGGCGGCTATGTGCAGGCGGGGCAGAAGATCACGGCGAAGACCATCGGAACCGGGATGGGCGCATCTACGATCCTGGAGGTGGGGGTCAATCCTTTGATCAAGACACAATACAGCCGTTTGCAAAAGCTGGTGGCAGATATTAATAAGACAATCAGCAATGCGGAAGTGATCCTGGATACTTTTAAGGAAAAATTGAAAAAGGGCGTTCAATTTAACGAGAGCCAGCTTAAGTATATGAAGAGCGTTATGAAGCTGGTGGAGGATAAGAGCGCTGAGAGAGAGCAGATGAATAGCAGGATGGAAAAGATGCGTGTCATGATGGAGATCCAGAAGCTTTCGGAAATCGTCGTCAATGACGAGATTTACCCCAGTACCACCATTATTATAGGGGACAGCTCCAAGACGCTGCAGACCAGTTATCATTTTTGTAAATTTTCGCGGGAAAAGGGAGAAATCAGTATGAAACCCCTGTAGCCGTAGGGAGAAGGTGAATGTATGGCATTTGGTTCTATTGATCTTACTACGATTTCCAGAGCGCAGGACTATTCCGGGATAAAGCAGAACGAAGATAATAAGGGGATGTTTGCGCAGACTTTTATCAGTCAGGACGTTCAAAAGAATACGGAGCAGCGTATCCGTGAGGTGCATCGAAGCGATGACCCGGAGTGGCATCAAAAAAACCCGGATGCCAAGGAGAAGGGCAACGGAGAGTATTGCGGTGACGGCGGAAAACGCCGCAAGGGAGCCAAACCCCAGGAACGCGTGGTCGTTAAGGGCAGAGGCGGCTTTGATATGAAGATATAGGACGGAATTTTGTGATGGATATAATGGAGATCGTCCTGCTGGTGGCGGGAGGAATTGTATTTGTATTGAGTTTTCTGATCCCGGCGAAAAAAAGGGAGAGCAGTGAGGAAGCCAGGGGACTTGCGAAAGAGGAAATAAAAACGCTGGTTTCGGAAGAGCTGGAGGCAGTCAGGGGACATGTAGATGATGTGGTGGAAGAAGCTGTTACGTATTCGATAGAGAAGACGGAGCGTTCCCTGGAGCGGCTGTCCAATGAAAAGATAATGGCTGTCAATGAGTATTCGGACACGGTACTGGCGGAAATCCATAAGAACCATGAAGAGGTTATGTTCCTGTACGACATGCTGAATGACAAGCATGCAAATCTGAAAAATACGGTGTCGGAGATTAACCGTACCGTTAAAGAAGCAAAAGAGACGAAAAAAGAGGCTGAGGAAGTTGTGAACACTTTCCAGCGGCTTGCACCTGATGCGATATTCCCGCTTAGGGCCGGCATAATGGATCTGTCATCGGTACAGATGGCAGTGAGGAGGCCTGACATATTAAATGCATCCGTTGCGGCACAGGAGGTCACAGTGCCGCAGGTTTTTGCGCCGGCGCCCCAAACGGTACAGACGCCTATCACTGTTGTGCCGAATACCATAACGCCGGAGGCGGTAACACCGGAACCTGCAGAAGCGATAGCATTGGCAGAGATTTTTTCCGGCCCGGGGCAGGAACCTCTAGCCGCAAATGCGGTGGAGAAGCCGTCAGGGCCCGCGCCCGATTTGGCGGAGCCTTCAGAACAGGCAGTGCCGGCGGCAATCATGTCCGGTGGGGCACAGGGGATCATGCCGGTAAACGCAGAATCCACGGCGCATGCAGCGCCAATGCCGGAACTACAGATACCTGTGGCATCGGCGGAGGCGGTAACAGCAGAATCGCCGGCAGTGCCAGTACCCATGGTATCGGCGGCAATATTGTCCGGCCCGGCGCCGGAACCGGTATCCATGCCTGCGGCACAGCAGTCTTCTTTGGGAAGGGGCCTTAGCGCGGAACCACCTTTGTCCCCCGGAGGTATCAGCTTCACACAGGAAACGGATGGCCAGGGGCGAAATTATAATGACAGGATTTTGGAAATGTATCAGAACGGTAAATCGAAAGTGGCGATTGCCAAGGAACTGAACCTGGGTGTAGGTGAAGTGAAGCTGGTAATCGACTTATATAAAAATCGGAGTGAGAAATAAAGTGAAATTGCGATATTATTTACGGGGGTTGGGCATCGGAATGGTGGTTACGGCCATACTCATGGGTGTGGCCTTAAAGGACGGACAGCCTTTATCTGATGCGGAAATCAGGGTGAGGGCAATGGAACTCGGCATGGTGGACAGGGATTCCCGCACTTTGGCGGATAATCAGGCGCCCCAGGAGCCAGGGGAACCTTCGTCGGATGTGCCGTCGTCTGCTGTGGCGCCGGAGGAATCCCCGGAAGTCACATCCGCGCTGGATCCTGCAGCAACTGCAGGAGCGCCGGAGGAATCCCCGGAAATCACATCCACGCCGGATCCTGCAACAACGGCAACACCCACAGTAGCACCCACGGAATCCCCGGATCTTCCGTTGAAACCCTTGCCTATGGTGACGCCCAAACCGTCCCAGCCGGCCTCCCCGGATCCCATTTCGGCTGGGGTGCAGCCGCCTGCCGAGGGGATGCCCGAACAGCCGGAGACTGTTACTTTTGTAGTATCTTCCGGCCAAAGCTCGTATACGGTAAGCAAATCCCTTGTGGAAGCCGGATTGGTGGAGGACGCGTCGGAGTTTGACCGCTATCTGGAGGAAAACGGGTATTCCAAAAGGATCAGCACCGGGACTTATGAGATTCCGCTGGGTTCCACACAGGAAGAAATTGCTAAAATAATCACCAGAAGCAGATAAAATCCCTTGCAAGAGGGATTTTATTATGTTATAATGCATACGTTGTGATTAAAATTCCATTTAATTGGCTGCACCGTTGTGCGCAAAGGCGCCTGAGGTGCCGCAAGGAAGGAATTTTATAGTAAAAAGCACGCTTGCCCATCCGAAAATGGTGCCCTGTGGGACAGGGTAGTTGACGGAGCTTGCCGGATATTAACGCAGATCCGGTACGGAGCCACTGTGGTTCCCGTAAGGCAGTGCGGAAGAATTCAACCAAATGGAGGTAAGAACATGAGCGTTATTTCTATGAAACAGTTACTTGAAGCAGGTGTTCATTTCGGACATCAGACCAGAAGATGGAACCCCAAGATGGCTCCCTATATCTTCACCGAGAGAAACGGTATCCATATTATTGACCTTCAGAAGTCCGTAGGTAAAGTGGATGAGGCTTACAGAGCCGTTTCCGAGATCGCGGCACAGGGCGGCACCATCCTTTTCGTGGGAACCAAGAAGCAGGCCCAGGATGCGGTGAAGACCGAGGCGGAGCGCTGCGGAATGTATTATGTAAATGAGAGATGGCTGGGCGGCATGCTCACCAACTTCAAGACCATCCAGAGCAGGGTCCAGAGGCTCCGCACCATCGAGAAGATGGCGGAGGACGGCACCTTCGACGTGCTTCCCAAGAAGGAAGTCATCGCCCTCAAGAAAGAGTGGGAGAAGCTGGAGAAGAACCTGGGCGGCATCAAGGATATGAAGAGACTGCCCGACGCAATTTTCATCGTAGATCCCAAGAAAGAGAGAATCTGCGTCCAGGAGGCTCACGCACTGGGCATCACCCTGATCGGCATCGCAGACACCAACTGCGACCCGGAAGAGCTGGATTACGTGATCCCCGGCAACGACGATGCGATCCGTGCCGTGAAGCTGATCGTGTCCAAGATGGCTGACGCCGTCATCGAGGCAAAGCAGGGCGAGGAAGTGACAGAAGGCGCAGCAGAGGACGGGGAAGCCGA
>ERZ808040.784-NODE-784-length-24957-cov-4.302532_pt1 | contig 24957 bp, 17 predicted proteins | sample MGYA00380191_ERZ808040 | MGnify/ENA primary metagenome ERZ808040 (study PRJEB31490, sample SAMN06133395) | mouse gut metagenome | isolation source: J6 | host: mice | place: China: Chengdu | collected 2015-05 ...
GTTCGGATGATTCGAGCTCGACGCGCTCTGCCGCCGCATGTTTGGGGGTGCCTGTGGAACGCATGCCCATCTGTTCTCCTTACATTCCGCATGCGCGCCGGCCGCGCGCACATACCCGGTTCCACGGTACACGCCCGCGTGGGTTCGTGCCGGCGTGCGCTCCGGCATCGCCTTCATTGCGCCATGTTTCGCCTCCCGCTGACCTGCCCGCGCGGCATACTGAACGTATGAACGAGCAGTCTGAACACACCGGCGTCGCCGAGGATCCCGCTGACGAGACGCGCACCCTCCACGTAGATGTTCCACGTGGAACCGTGGTGCTCGCCGCCACACCGATTGGCAACACCGCCGATGCCTCTGCCCGACTCGTTGCGCTGCTCGAGCACGCGGATATTGTGGCCGCGGAGGACACTCGCAGATTGTATGCGCTCGCCACCCGGCTCGGCGTGCATGTGGGCGGCCGCGTGGTGGCCAACCACGACCACAATGAACGCGGCAAGGCCGACGCGCTGCTCGACCATGTGGCGAATGGCGAGACCGTGCTCGTCGTCTCCGACGCCGGCATGCCCACGATCAACGATCCCGGGCTCGCGATCGTGCGCCGGGCGATCGAACGCGGCCTGCCGGTCACGTGCGCGCCCGGGCCGTCCGCCGTGCTCGACGCGCTCGCGTTGTCGGGCCTGCCGACCGACCGTTTCTGCTACGAGGGGTTCCTGCCGCGCAAGCACGCCGACCGCATGCAGCATCTGCGCATGCTCCAGTCGGAACGCCGCACGATGGTCTTCTACGAGACGGTGCACCGCATCGACGAGGCGATGGCCGACCTTGAAGCGGCCTTCGGCGCCGACCGCCCGATGGCGCTGTGCCGCGAACTGACGAAGGACTACGAGCAGATCCGCCGCGGTACAATCGGCGAAGTGCGCGCGTCGGTCGAATCCGACCCGCCGCGCGGCGAGATGGTGCTCGTCGTCGGCGGTGCGACCGGTGCCGAGCCACAGCAGGAGCGCGCGCTCGATGTGCAGGAGCTCGCACGGCTCGCGCAGCGGATGGCGAGCGATGAGCACATGCGCATCAAAGACGCGATTGCGCACGTCGTGGAGCAGCATCCGGCGCCCGACGGGTCGCTCGCGAACAAAAAGCAGGTGTACGCGGCCGTACTTGCGCTCAAACAGTGAGTTCAGGCGCGCCGTTCGAGCGCGTCGAGCAGCAGCTCGAGCGTCTCGCGCACACCGGGGCCGCCCTGCTGCGAGATGAACTCGAGCAGGTTCGCGTCGGCGGCGCGGTTGACGACGACCCATTTGCGCAAATGCGGGGCGTGGCGTGCGATGTGCCACAGCACATCAATCGGCGTGTCCGGATCGCTCGCCACCACGGCGTTCAGTGCGATCGGCGGCGCCGGCGGGTCGAGCGGGCGGGCCGGCCCGTCGTGTTGGCCCGTGCACGTGGTGGCGGCGAGCCGGCGGCGGGCGCTCGCGTTTCCCCTGCGGGTGGAAGGCATGGCGGGTCCTTTCTGGGTCAGGCGATGCACGCGAAGTCGGTGAGCACGTCGCGCGCCTGCTTGGCGGTGTGCAGGTAACTGCAGCCGTCGAGAATGTCCAGGCACGGCTGCGGCCCGAAGTCGTATTGCTTCATCAGTTCGGCGATGACCGGCTGCCAGCTGTGCGCGCGGATCTCCTCAATCGGGCTCAATGCGAGGTCGCACGCGGTGCGTTCCGGTGTGGTGAGGCTGAGCGTGCCGATCGACGTGATCTGGTCGGCCGGTACACGCCGTGCGCGCGTGCGGATCGGCCGGCCGAACACGCGCGTGCGGTGGTGGCTCGATGAGAGGATGTCCACTGTGGCGGGGAAGTCGCCGCCGTGCCACACCCATGCCGCGGTCGCCCCGCACACGGTCATCGAGGTGATGCGCTTCGGCAGCGCCGCTGCCGTGATCGCCGCGCGCCCGTACAGCGACTCGCCGTCGTCGCGGCGGTAGGCGTGCGCGTCGTCGAGCGGGATCAGGATGCCCAGATCGATGAGCATGTGCATGCCGAGCGGGCCGGTCACATGCTCGGCCGTGATGATCGGCGGCGGTCCGGGCAGCGAAAGCGGCGCTGGCGGCGGGTCGCTGCGCTCGGTGGGCGGCTCGTCCCACAACGGCAGCATGGGCTGGTACATGTCGGTCGTCATGGGCGCACAGCGTAAGCCGCATGTGCGGCATGACGCAAACCGTGGCGCGGTGCATTGTGGATATGTGGACAACCCGCACTGTGCGCCCGCGCGTATGTGGACACGGCGGTGGATTCGTCGGCGGTTGTGCGGCCCCGCAGTGTCCTAGCTCGGCCGGATAATCGGCGCATGACTCATATTATGGTGAATGTTGCTTGGCCGTATGCCAACGGCCCCCGTCATATCGGCCACGTCGCCGGATTCGGCGTGCCCTCCGACGTCTATGCGCGCTACCAGCGCATGAAGGGCAATGATGTGCTCATGGTCTCCGGCACCGATGAGCACGGCACCCCGATCCTCGTGGAAGCGGACAAGGAAGGCGTGACCCCGCAGGAACTCGCCGACCGCTACAACCGCGTCATCGCCAGCGACCTGTGCAAGCTCGGCCTGAGTTACGACCTCTTCACGCGCACCACCACCAAGAACCACGAACTCGTGGTGCAGGAGCTGTTCCGCCAGTGCCTTGCCAACGGCTACATCTACAAGGGCGTGCAGAAAGTCGCGATCTCGCCGTCCACCGGGCGCACGCTGCCCGACCGCTATATCGAGGGCGAATGCCCGATCTGCCATGCGCCGGGCGCGCGCGGCGACCAGTGCGACAACTGCGGCAACGAGCTCGACCCCGACGAGCTGATCAACCCGGTCTCCAAGATCAACGGCGAAACGCCGATCTTCCAGGAGAGCGAACACTACTTCCTCGACCTGCCGGCGCTCGCCGACGCGAATCTGGCGTGGCTCAAGACGCGCCAGGGCTGGCGCACGAACGTGCTGAACTTCTCGATCGGCCTGTTCCGCGAAGTCAAGCCGCGCGCGATCACGCGCGACATCGACTGGGGCATCCCGATCCCCGTGCCCGGCTGGATCGACAACCCGAACAAGCGCCTGTACGTGTGGTTCGACGCGGTGATCGGCTACCTTTCCGCCTCGATCGAGTGGGCGCGCCGTTCGGGTGACCCCGAGGCGTGGCGCAAGTGGTGGAACAGCCCAGAGGCGCCGGGCTATTACTTCATGGGCAAAGACAACATCACGTTCCATTCGCAGATCTGGCCCTCCGAGATGCTCGCCTACAACGGCCAGGGCTCGCGCGGCGGCGAAACCGGCCAGCTCGGCCCGCTCAACCTGCCCGAGCAGGTCGTGGCGTCCGAGTTCATGACGATGGAAGGCAAGAAGTTCAGCTCGTCGCGCGGCATCGTCATCTACGTCAAGGACATCCTCGAACGCTACCCGGTGGACGCCGTGCGCTACTACATCTCGATGGCCGGCCCGGAGACCTCCGACTCCGACTTCACGTGGTCCGAGTTCGTGCGCCACAACAACGAGGAACTCGCCGCGTCGTGGGGCAACCTCGTCAACCGCGTGGCCAACCTGATCGCCAAGAACTTCGGCGAGGTGCCGCCGGTGGTGGAATCGAAGCTGGCCGACGACGACCGCGCGCTGCTCGCCGAATCGGCCGGCGCTTTCGTCACGGTGGGCGACCTGATCGAACACCACCGCCAGAAGAACGCGCTGAACGAGGCGATGCGCGTGGTGGGCGACATCAACAAGTACATCTCGGCCACCGAACCGTGGAAGATCAAGGACGACCCGGAACGCCTCGGCACCGTGCTGCATGTGGCGGCCCAGGCCGTGATGGACGCGAACCACCTGCTCGCGCCGTTCCTGCCGCATTCGGCGCAGAAGGTGTTCGAGGCGCTTGGCGGCACGGGCGTGTTCTCGCCGCTGCCGCGCATCGAAGAGGTGGAGGACCTCGACAACCCGGCGTTCCACTACCCGGTGATCACCGGCGACTATGTGCTCGGTGAAACGGTGCGCCCATGGAAGAGCGAGCCGATCGAGGTCGGTGCTCCGGTGGCCAAGCCGACGCCGATCTTCGCCAAGATCCCCGCCGAGGCGGTCGACGAGGAACTCGCGCGCTTCGAGGAGGCGCTCAACGCCCGCAAACAGGCGGAATCCGAGCGTCTGGAAGCGGAGAAGGCGAAGCTCGCCGCCAACGAGTGATGCGCGCTGGCGGCGGGTGTGCTCACACCCGCCGCCAGCGAACGTCCAGCTTGGATGTGTGCGCGCTCACACCCAAGCTAGCTGTGAGCAAAAAGTCGAACGTGGTACAGGCCGATGGCGTATATTGATACCTATCAGCGATGCCTGTGACGTCGTTGACGAGGTTCCTTTTCTAGAACCCCATAACTGAACCCTTCTTCTCTCTCTTCTCTCTGAGCCGGCGGCCTTCTCTCCGCCGGCTTTCTCTTTTCCTGCACGCTGCCGCCGGCACTCAGCCGAGCGCGTCGGCGATCATCGCGTATTGCGCCTCGACGAGGCGCCAGTAAGCGCCGCGCTTGGCCATCAGCTCGCTGTGCGTGCCCTGCTCCACAATCTGCCCGTGGTCCACGTAGCAGATCATGTCGGCGTCCTCGATTGTGCTCAGCCGGTGCGCGATGATGAAGCTCGTGCGCCCCACGAGCAGGTGTGCGAGCCCCGCCTGCAGCGCCTCCTCGGTCTGCGTGTCGATGTTGCTCGTCGCCTCGTCGAGGATCAGGATGCGCGGGTCGGCGAGCAGCACGCGCGCGAACGCGATGAGCTGGCGCTGGCCCATCGACAGCGTCGAGCCACGCTCCTCGACCACGGTGTCGTAGCCGTTGGACAGCTGCATGATGAACTCGTGCGCGTGCACGGCCTTCGCCGCGCGCTCGATCTGCTCGTCGGTCGCGCTGAGCTTGCCGTAGCGGATGTTGTCGCGGATCGTGCCGGAGAAGATGAATGTGTCCTGCAGCATCACGCCCATCTGCCGGCGCAGCGACTCGAGCGTCACACTGCGCACATCGTGCCCGTCGATCGTGACCGACCCCTCCGCCACGTCGTAGAAACGCGACAGCAGGTTGATGATCGTCGTCTTGCCGGCGCCGGTCGGCCCCACGAGCGCGACCGTCTGCCCCGGGCGCACATGCAGGTCCACGAGGTTGAGGATGGCGCGTCCGTCGGGCTCATACCGGAACACGACATCGTTGAAATCGACCTGCCCGCGCACCGGCGGCAGTTCCACCGCATCAGGCGCGTCGGTGATCTCGGGCCGCACGTCAAGCGTCTCGAAGATGCGCTCCAGATACGCCGAACACGTGATGAGCTGGTTGTAGAAATTGCCGATGTTGATGACCGGGTTCCAGAAGTTGTTGGCGTAGCCGATGAACGCGATCAGCGTGCCCGTTGTGGCGGCCACACCGCCGATGTTCATGATGCCCACGTAATACAGCAGCGCCATCGTGCTCACCGAGATGATCTCCATGCTCGGCCACAGCAGGAACTGCAGGTGCACCGCGCGCATCCACGCGCTGCGCACCTGCCCCTGCTGTTCCTGGAACGTGGCGAACTGCTCGCGCTCGCGCGCGAAGGTCTGCGTCGTCTTCACGCCGGCGATCGACTCGTGGATGTAGGCGTTGAGGTTGCTCTGCTTGTTGCTCAGCCGCTGGTACGCCTTGCGCTGGAAATGCTGCAGCACGCGCACCACCACGATGAGCAGCGGGAACAGCACGAGGCTCCACAGGGCGAGCCGCCAGTCAATCGCGAACATGATGACGAGTGTGATCACGAACGTGAACACGTCGGAGATCACGTTGATCAGCCCCGAGCTGAGCGTGTCGGACAGTGTGTTCACGTAGTTGACGACGCGGATCAGGATCTTGCCGTGCGGGCGCGAATCGAAATAGCTGAACGGCAGTGTCTGGATGTGCGTGAACAGGTCGCGCCGCATGTCCTTGAGCACGAGCTGGCCGACGCGCGTGATCTCGTACGTGCGGTAGCGCAACGCCACTTCGTACAGCATGATCAGCACGAGCATGATGAGCGCGATCCAGCCGAGCAGCGCGTAGTCCTTGTGCGGCAGCACGTCGTCGATCACGATCTTCGTCAGGTACGGCACGCTCACGGCGATGCAGCTCATCGAGACCACAACCGCCACGATCGCAGTGATGCGCTTGCGGTACGGCTTGAGATACACGGACACACGGCGCAGGTCACGCAGGTTGATCTGCTCTTCGAGTTCCTCATCTTCGCGGTAGGTATTGCGTTGTGCCATGGTGCACCTCCCTCAGTTCGTCTTGTCCGTTGTGTTGCCGGCCGTCTCGTCGGCCTGTGTGTAGCCCTGCGACTGCCCGGATTGCAGGCCGAGCTGTTTGCGGTAGATCTGCCAGTAGCGGCCGTGCGTGGCGATCAGCTCCTCGTGCGTGCCGCGCTCCACGATGCGCCCATGCTCGAGCATGAGGATCAGGTCGCAGTCCTTGACCGACGAGATGCGGTGCGCGATCGTCACAATCGTCTTCGTGCCCTCCAATTCGGCCAGATGCTGCTGGATTTTCGCCTCGGTCTCCATGTCCACCGCGCTCGTTGTGTCGTCCATGATCAGGATCGACGGGTCGTCTGCAATCGCGCGCGCCAGGCTCAAGCGCTGCTTCTGGCCGCCCGAAAGCCCGACGCCGCGCTCGCCGACCACGGTGTCGTAGCCTTCGGGCATGCGCTCGATGAAGTCGTCGGCGCCGGCGATGAACGCGATGCGGCGGATGTACTCAGGGTCGGGCGTCTGCCGGCCGCCGAGACCGAAGCCGATATTGCCGCCAATCGTGTCCGAGAACAGGAACGTGTCCTGCGCCACGACGCTCACCTCTTCGCGCAGCGTCTTGAGCGGCCATGCGCGCGCGTCGACGCCGTCGATCAGCACGCGCCCGCTTGTGGGGTCGTAGAAGCGCGCGATCATGTTGACGAGCGTCGATTTGCCGGCGCCGGTCTCGCCGAGGATGCCGAGGCGCGCGCCGGCGGGCACGGTGAAGTCGATGTCGTCGAGCACCGGCGTGCCCGGATCGTCGGGGAACGCGAAGCTCACATGGTCGAAATGGATCGCCCCGCGCACATGCCGCGGTTCGGCGGCGCGCTCGGGCGACTCGTCGCGGATGCGCGGCTGTGACGTGAGCAGGCGGCGGATTTTGACGCACGACGCGTTGAAGCGCTGCCAGTCGTTGACGAGCCAGCCGGATTGACGCACTGGCGAATCGATCATCCACAGGTACGAGCTGAAGGCCACGAGCCCGCCGAGCGTCATGTTGCCCTGCAACACGAGCAGGCCGCCCAAGCCGATTGTGATGAGCTGCAGCGAGAAGCCGAGGCCGTCAAGCCACGGCATGAAGCGGCGCGTGTTTTCGGCCATCGCCATGTTGCGGTCCATGTAGTCGGCGTTGCGTTCGTCGAATTTGCCCGTCTCGTGCTCTTCGCGCACAAACGCCTTGACCACGCGGTTGCCTTCGATGTTCTCTTCGACCATCGAGTTCATGGCGGCGAGCGAATTGCGGATGCCGAGGAACAGCGGCTTGGCGCGTTGCGACAGCGCGCGCGTCAACAGGAACAACGGCGGCGTCACGCATGCGAGCGCGAGTGCGAGACGCCAGTCGATCGAGCTCATCATCGCAAGCGCGCCGACGAACATGACCACGCAGTTGAGCGCCTGGTACGTGACCCAGCTGAGCAGGTGGCGGATCGCGTCGGTGTCCGACGTCATGCGGCTCATGATGTCGCCGGTGCGCGTGTGGTTGAAGTAGTTGAAGTCGAGTTCGTGCAGTTTCTCGTATTCGTCGCTCACCAGGCGGAACACGGTGTTCTGCCCGAAGCGTTCCATCCACATGGCGTTGCCGTAGTACGCGGCGTCGCGCACCACGGTCACGACGATCATGAGGATGCACAGGCCGGTCAGTTGGCTGATGTGCCCGGCCTCGATCACCTGGTCGACGATGCGCGCGGAGATCAATGGCGTGATGAGCGCCATCGCCGCGCTCACCGCGTACAGCACGATCGCGCCGATGGCGCGCGGCAGGTCGGGTTTGCAATACGCCATGAGCCAGCGCAGGTTGCCGGCGTTGCGGTTGCGGTTCGGGTCGACGTACATCGTTGGCGTCCTTGGTGGTTGCTGTGGGGGGTTCGGTGGTCCACGTGCGGCGCGCGGGGCCGGTGCTCGCGTCTGTGCCAGGGGCTTGGCGGGCCGGATTCATGAACCGCTTAAGTATAGCGCATCATTCGCGTCGACGTGGCCGGGAGAACCCAATCCGCTACCGGTGGAAGTGGCCGGCGGTGCGGCACATCACGCATTACTGTCGAACACAGACCCAGGAGGAAGACCATGCAAGACAAACCGGACATGCTGCCGAAGGCCACCCAGGAAGACATCGATGTGCTCGCCAAGCCCGACGCGAGCCAGCACGAGTCGGCGTGGACCACGTTCAGGAACCTGCCGAAGAGCCACCGTTGGCCGTATTTCTACCGCCACTTCTTCTGGCCCATCATCATCGGCGTCGTGGTGCTCGCCGCCGCCATCGCGTTCATCGTCAACATGGCGGTCACGCCGAAGGGGCAGGGCCTCGGCGTGGCCGTGATCGACCTGGAGGAGTCGTCGCAGCAGATGGACGGCCTCGAAGACGGCTACGAGCACTACCGTCAGGTGAACAAAGACCTCGTGACCTTCGAGAACGACTTCTACCTCGATTCGAGCAACCATGTCTCCGCCGGCAACTCTCAGGAGACCTTCGACGTGCAGCTGTCCGGCGGCACGCTCAACACGCTGATCAGCACAAAGGCGGGCCTCGAATCGAAGGACGTGCGCGACTATGTGGAGCCGCTCGCCGACGTGCTCACCCCGCACCAGCTCGGCGTGCTGCGCGACCGCGGCGCGATCGTGGAACTGCCGCTCGGCAAGGACGGCGCCGCCAGGCAGGTGGCGCTCGACCTGGGCAAATCGGATGAGTGGCGCCAGCATGCGGACGGCGGCACAGACGCGCTGCTCGCGTTCGTCAACGTGCAGAACAAGCAGTACGTGCGCCTGTTCGTCGACTATCTGTACGGCATGTGACGGGGCGGATCGCACCGTCGCGCCGGCGCCGTTCCTTTTATCGAGGAACGGCGCCGGCGCATGTGGGCGGTCGTGCATAATGGAACTGAACAGAGCGAAGAACAGGGTACGGGGTCGAGCCTTGGCCGGCGGCGCGCATCGCGGCGCGCGCGGCATGGCGGCACCCGGTGCATGAGGTAGTGGAAGGAACGGGCGAATGATGCAGCACGACAAGGCATTCGAGGTTCTGTGCGCCGGGGCAGACAGGATCGGTGCAGGTGAAAACGGCAGGATTGTATGGGGCAATGGCGTCGTCACGCTCGTCTTCGACGTGCGCGATGACGCGCCGGTGCGGCTCGTGGGCATGTCCGGGCGCGGCATGCGCGCCGCGGACGCCAACATCGCCGGCGAACCCGATGCGCAGCCGATTGTGGAACTGCGCTCGTCGATCGACAGCGGCGGCGACAACCGCCTCCAACTGGCCAAATCGGCCGCGGGCATGAAACTGCGGTTCGTGGAGGCCTACCAGCACACGCCGGCCGACCCCGCAGCGCCCGACGCGCTGTACCGCCTGTCGATCGTGCAGCGCGACCCGCAGGGCGGCCCCACGGTCGTTTCGGTGTTCGAGGCGTACCCGCGGCTGAGCGCCGTGCGCACATACACACAGCTCAGCTGCGACAAGCCATACCCGGTCGAGGCGGTCTCGTCGATGAACGCGACGATGCCGCTCGCCGCGGCGCGGCTCAATGACAGCCAGACGATGATCTACTGGGGCGAGAACTCGTGGGATCTCGAGAACGCGTGGCATTGCCAGCCGCTGCGCTCCACCTCGCTGCGCGACCGCGACCAGAAGGTCAATCCGGGCACGTCGTCGGCGCGCTTCGCGTTCAGCTCGTCGTCCACGTGGTCGACCGGCGAGTTCTCGCCGACCGGCATCGTCGAAGGCTTCAGCGAAGCCCCCGAATCGCGCCCGTTCGCGTTCATCTGGCAGATCGAGCACAATGGCGCATGGGAATGGGAGATCGGCGAGGACGACCCCGGCGTGCGCATCAGCGCGTATGGCCCGGAATACGCCGACCACCAGTGGTTCACCATGCTCAGCGACGGCAATGAATTCACGTCGGTGCCGGTCTCGTTCGCGGTGTGCGCGGACGACTGGCAGCAGGCCGTGGCCGAGATGACGCTGCAGCGCCGCGAAACGCGCATGCGGCACGCGCGCGAACTCGGCCGCGCCGCCGAGTTCGACCGCATGGAGCTGCGCGTCGTCTACAACGACTACATGAACACGCTGTGGGGCGATCCGCACATCGAGCAGGAACTGCCGCTCGTCGAAGGCGCCTACAAGGTGGGTGCCGACGTCTTCTGCATCGACGCCGGCTGGTACGACGACGCGGACGGCGGCTGGTGGGACATGGTCGGCGATTGGGAGCCGTCCGTCGACCGCTTCGGCACCGTGCGCCTCGCCGGCCTGATCCACGACATCCAATCGCACGGCATGGTCGCTGGCCTGTGGCTTGAACCCGAGGTCATGGGCGTGCGCTGCCGGCTCGCGCAGGCCCTACCCGACAGCGCGTTCTTCTGCCGTCACGGCGCGCGCGTAGCCGACCAAGGGCGCTACCATCTGGACTTCCGCTCGCCGATCGCGCGCGAACACGCGACGCGCACGGTGGAGCGGCTCATCAGCGAATACGGCGTGGGGTATTTCAAGTTCGACTACAACACGACGCCCGGCGTGGGCACCGACGTCGGCACCGAATCGGTGGGCGCCGGCCTGCTCGAGCATTGTCGCGCGGTGCAGGACTGGGTCGACGAGATCCGCCGCGCGCACCCCGACGTGATGATCGAGAACTGCTCGTCGGGAGCCATGCGCGCCGATTATGCAATGCTCAGCCGGCTCGACATGCAATCCACCTCCGATCAGGCCGACCCCTCGATCTATGCGGCAATCGCCGCCGGCGCCGGCGTCACGATCCTTCCCGAACAGCAGGGCAACTGGGGCTACGCGCAAGAGGAGATGGACGACGAGACAGCCGTGTTCACACTGACCGCCGGTGTTCTGGGCCGCCTCTACCTCTCCGGGTTCATCAACCGCATGGGGGACCGCCGGCTCGCGCTCGTGCGCGACGCCGTGGCGCTGCACCGGCGCGTGCTCGACGAGCAAGGGCACCTCATGCCATGGTGGCCCGACGACCTGCCGGATTTCAACGGCCCGTGGCTCGCCTACGGCCTGCGGCACAACCACGCGATCGCCGAAGCGGTCTACCCGGATGTGGCCGCGCTCATGGACGGCAACGAGCATGTGGAGTATCTGGCCGTCTGGCGTCGCGGCGGCGTCGACTCGATGTACCTGCAGCTCGGGCATGGCGCACATGTGCGGCAGGTGTTCCCCGACCCCGGTCAGCCGGACCATGCGCCCGGCGCGCGCCCGTGGACGGTCGAGCATGTCGACCCCGACACCGTGCGCCTCACCGTGGCCGACAGCGAACGGCCGAGCGCGCGCATCTTCGAAATCAGCTACCGCGCGCAGTGAGCCGCGCGTAGACTGGGGCCATGAGCAAAAAGCACCGCGACCGCAATTGGGCCCCGGCGCCGCCCGCACTGGGCGCCGACGCGCACGTCATCGACAATCACACGCATGTGGCCTCCGTCGTGCCGTTCTCGCGCGCGATGAGCCACGAGGCGCAGGCCAAGGGCCAGCCCGAAGTGCCCGTGTACAGCGTCGATGAACTGCTGCACCAGGCACAGGAAGTGGGCGTGGAGGGTGTGATCGACTGCGGCTGCGAACTGCCGAACCTCATGACCGCGGTGGACATGGCACGCGAGCACCCCGGCGTGGTGCACGCGGCGATCGCGATCCACCCCAACGAATCCGTGCTGCACGGCCACCGCGGCGTGCCCGGCCCCGACGGCCTGCCGTTGCGCTACAAGCCGTGGCATGAGGTGAGCTTCGACGACGCGATCGCCGAAGTGGAGCGCATCGCGCGCGCCTACCCGCGGCAGGTCGTGGCGATCGGCGAGACGGGCATGGACCTGTTCCGCACCGGCGAAGGCGCCAAGGACCTGCAGCGCGAGGCGTTCCGCGCGCATATCGCGCTCGCCAAGGAGCTTGACCTGCCGCTGCAGATCCACGACCGCGACGCGCACCGCGAGGTCATCGAGACATTGCTCGCCGACGGCGCGCCGCGGCGCACCGTGTTCCACAGCTATTCGGGCGACGCCGAGATGGGGCGGATCGCGCGCGAACACGGTTGGTACCTCTCGCTTTCGGGCACGTCGAGCTACAAGGGCAACGACGGTATTCGCGAATCCGCGCGCATCGTCGGGCTCGACCATGTGATGGTAGAAACGGATGCACCGTATCTGACGCCGATGCCATACCGCGGGCGCACGAACGCGCCGTATATGATTCCATACACTTTGGATACGCTTGCCCAATATCTGGAATTGCCGATCGACGAGGTCGCCCGCGCGACCCGCGCGACGACGCGCGAGGTGTATGGGGTCTGAACACGGCCTGTCGATTGGGGAATCCGATGGCTCGTGTTGCGTGGGCCATCACTATCGCATGCATGGAGGGGGATGAAGGGTAAGGCCTCGACCATGGCGCGGCGAGTGCGCTGTACGAAAAGTGTGGCCATGTCGGGCCATGCGAGGCATTACCGTACCCTAATGCGTATTTTGAGGGCGGGACTCACCCCGCTGTTGAAAGGATATCGTGATGGCTCAACGGCCTGATGACGAACAAGATCAAGATCCGTTGCTCACGCAGACGGGCCAATACACCCGTGCGCCCAAGGTGTCGCACGAGGTGCTCACCAAGCAGGAGCGCGAGGAGCTGCTCAAGGAGCGCGCCGTCAGGCAGCAGGCGGCGCAACGGCTCAACGGACCATGCGCAGGCGGCCCGGTGGGGCGCTGGTGGCGCAAGCTGCAGTCCGGGCCCGACAAGGTCACGCTCGCCATGTCGATCGTGGCGCTCGGCGTGGTGTATGGCGACATCGGCACGTCGCCGCTCTACACGATGCAGACCTTCCTGGCCGGCCAAGGCGGCGTGGGCCATGCCGACGAAACGGCTGTGATCGGCATGCTTTCGCTCGTCTTCTGGACGATGACGCTGATCACCACAATCGAATACGTGCTCATCTGCATGCGCGTGGACAACAAGGGCGAAGGCGGCATCTTCGCGTTGTATTCGCTGTTGCGCCGCTACGGCGGCTGGCTCATCGTGCCGGCGATGATCGGCGGAGCCGCGTTCCTGGCCGATTCGGTGCTGACGCCGGCCATGTCGATCAGCTCGGCCGTCGAAGGCCTGCAGACGCTGCCCGCGCTGCAAAGCGTGTTCTCCGCCAATCCGAACCTCACGCTCGTCATCACGATCGCGATCATCGTGGCCGTGTTCGCCGTGCAGTCGCGCGGCACCGAGCGCATCGGCAAGGTGTTCGGCACCACCGTGCTCATCTGGTTCATGTTCATCGCCGTCACCGGCGGCATCAGCATGGCCCACAATCTCGAGGTGCTGCGCGCGTTGAACCCCGTCTATGGCGTGGAGTTCCTCGTCAGCGGCGACAACCGCGCGGGGCTCGCGTTGATGGGCACCGTGTTCCTCTCGATCACCGGCGCCGAGGCGCTGTACTCCGACATGGGCCATGTGGGCCGCGGCAACATCTACGCCACGTGGCCCTTCATCAACCTCGCCCTCGTGCTCTCGTACTTCGGGCAGGGCGCGTGGATCATCCGCACGATCGAAAACCCGGCGTTCGTGCGCGAAGGGGGAGCGCCGAACCCGTTCTTCGCCATGATGTCGCCCGAATTGCGCTATGCGGCGGTCGTGCTTTCGGTCGTGGCCGGCGTCATCGCCTCGCAGGCCCTAATCTCCGGCGCGTTCACGATCGTCTCCGAGGCCACACGCCTCAACTGGATGCCGCATCTGCAGGTGCGCTACCCGGCGCGCACGCGCGGCCAGCTGTACATTCCCACCGTCAACTGCGTGCTGTGCGTGGCCACGGTGGCGGTGCTGCTCATCTTCCGCAATTCCGAGCACATCGCCGCCGCCTACGGTCTAGCGCTCACGGTGACGATGGTCATGACATCGATCCTCGTGACCGTGTACCTGTGGCACAGGCGCATGCATGTGGCCGCCGTGGTGTTCGCTGTGGTGTTCCCCACAATCATGCTCCTGTTCTTTGTGGCCTCGATGGCGAAGTTCATGCACGGCGGCTGGTTCACAGCGCTGCTCACGCTCGCGATCCTGACCGTCATGGTCACGTGGAACGAGGGCACGAAGCTCGAACGCGCGCAGCGGCGCCACATGCAGCTCGACGACTGCCTGCCGGTGCTGCAGCGGCTGCACGACGACGCGACGATCCCGTACTATTCCGACAACATCGTGTACCTGACGTCCGATCAGGACATGAAGCGCATGGACACCGACGTGTTCTTCTCGATCTTCGCCAACCACCCCAAGCGCGCGCACGCCTGGTGGATCGTCTCGGTCGAGACGACCGACGACCCGTTCACGCGCGAATACACGGTGGAGGATTACGGCACCGACTACCTGTTCCGTGTGCGCATCCGCCTCGGGTTCAAGGTCTCGCAGTCCATCCCCGCCTACCTGCACCAGATCATGCACGACCTGCTGCACGGCGGCGACCTGCCACAGCAGACGACGCGCTACCCGAAGGTGGACGCCGATCCAGAGATCGGCCCGATCACGTACGTGCTCATCCACAAGGCCCTCATGCCCGAATCCAAGGTCTCGGCGAAGGGCGCGTGGGCGCTGCGCATCAAATACGCGATCCGGCATGTGGCAGGCTCGCCGGTCAAATGGTTCGGCCTGGCGCCCTACAACCCGGTCACCGAAGTGCAGCCGCTCTTCCTGTCCACCGTGCGGCCGCCGCGCCTCAAGCGTGTGGGTTGACCGGCCGTTTCGGCGTTATGGCGCGGGTCTTGCAGGGGTTAGAAGCAAAACCGATAGCGAAATCCTGAGAATCGGTGGCGGGCGCCGTGTGGAATCGTTACAGTAAACGACTATGTGCAGATTACTGGGATACGCCACCGCGAATGTCAATGTGAGCCTCGACGAGGTGCTTGGCATGCGCGAGTGCGCCGCGTTCCGTGATCTGAGCGAGATCCACAACGACGGCTGGGGCGCCGTACTGATCAACGAGCCGGGGCACGCCGCGCACGTCAACGACGGCGGCGCGCCCTCGCCCGAGACCGGGTCGGCAATCTACCGCAACACGATCGCCGCGCAATATGACCCGATTTTCACCGAGCTCGCGCATGCACCGGCGCGCGGCGCCATCTGGCACCTGCGCCTCGCGAGCTCGAACCTGCCGCTGATCCTGGAGAACCAGCAGCCGTTCTTCGCCAGCGGCCTCGGCTTCGCGCACAACGGCGACATCTCGGATGCGCAGGGCCGCAACATCACCACGAACCGCGCGTACCCGGTTGACCAGAACCTGGTGCAGTCCACGGGCGGACGGTCTGATTCGGCCATGTATTTCGCGATCGTGCTGCAATACCTGGGCTTCGGCTTCGCGCTCGAAGAGGCGCTCGCACAGGCGGTGCGCGAACTGCGCGCCACCTACCCCGATTCGAGCTACAACTGCATGATCCAAAGTCAGGACCAGTTCATCGCCCTGCGCGCGGAAAGCGGACGCCCCACCGCGCAGGCAATCGTCGACATCTACGCCCGCTACGGGCGCGAAGACGAGGCGCGCGACTACAGCGTGCTGCACTACCGCGAACTCGGTGCCAAGCCAGACGAGCCAAAGGGCGTCGTCGTGGCGAGCACCGGCTTCGAGCAGCCCGCCGAAGATGGTTGGCGCGAACTGGAGAACAACCACATGATCGTGGCGTCGAACCGCACCGGCGCCTTCCGTGTGCGTGGCATCTGATCCGTCGCGTTCGCACAGGGGGTAGAGAGCCCATCGCAGCGCGACTACGATGGGCAACATGACAGGAATCATCCCCACCGTCGACCAGATCGAGGCGCTGCACCGCAAACTCGCACCGTCCGACGCCGCCTACGATCTCATCTACACCCACTGTGTGATCATCGCGCAGATCACCCGCCAGCTCATCCACCGCCGCAATGCGCTGTTCATGCGCCGCTGCACACTGCCGGCGGACGCGCCCGAACGCACCGGCGAGCCGGCGCCCGGCGCATTCGCCGTGCCGGCGACCGACGGCGTGACGGGCGGCACCGTGCCGCCGCGCTACCTCGACGCCGGGCAGGCCGTGCTCGGCGCGCTGCTGCACGACATCGGCACCTACCGCGTGCTGAAGAACGACGGTTCGAACGGCGAACCGCTCACGTTCGACGGCCCGCACTACGTGCAGCACGGGCTGATCGGCTACGACCTGCTGCTCAACGAAGGCTACGACGAGTCGATCGCGCAGTACGCGCGCAACCACACCGGCGTGGGGCTGACGCGCGAGGCCGTCGTGCGCCAGGGCCTGCCGCTGTCTCCGGACGATTACGTGCCAGTGAACCTCGAGCAGGAAGTGGTCATGGTGGCCGACAAATACCACAGCAAGTCGGTGCCGCCCAAGTTCCTGACCGCCGACGCCTACGCGCGCAAGGCCGCGCGGTTCGGCGAAGACAACAAGGAGCAGTGGCTCGATCTGGTGCGCACCTACGGCGAGCCGGACGTGCCGGCGCTCGCCGAGGAATACCACATGCGTCTCGTGGACTGAACCGGCCGCGGCCGGTTCAGTCCACGAGGTCAGTGCGTCAGGTCGATTGTCTCGTCCATTGCGCCGGCCACGTGCGGGTCGGTTGTGACGACGATGACGGTGCGCTGCTTGGATTCACCGTGCACCTGCGCGCGCAGCAGGTCGAGGATCGTGGCGGCGTCGATCTCGTCGAGTGTGGCCGTCGGCTCGTCGGCGAGCACGATGTCGGGGTCGGTGGCGATCGCGCGCGCGACCATGACCCGCGCGCGGTCCACGGCGCCGAGCGTGCGCACAAGCGCGCGTGAACGCTCGGCCTGCGTCGCGTTGTTGTCGCCGCGTGGCGCGAAGCCGACGCGCGTCAGCAGCTCCTGTGCGAGCACGGCGATCGGCTTGAGGTAGTTGCGGTTCGACGCGTCCATCGCGTATTCGAGATTCGCTGCGGCGCTCAGGTCGCCGCGCAGCGCGAACTGCTGCAGCAGCACGCCGATGCGGTGCCCGCGCAGTTCGAGCGGCGTCAGGTCGTGCAGCGGCGTCGATTTGGTCATCACACTGCCTTCGGCGGGGTGCGCGAAGCCGGCCATCAACGCCACAAGCGTGTCGTGCTGGCGGGTGTTATGCGCATCGACGAGCACGCCGTACGATGTGCCGGCCTCGCACCGCATCGACAGGTCGTTCCAGATGTGCTCGCCGGTCTTCGCGTCGGCCACCGTCACGTCGCGCATCGAGAACATCGGGTAGGCGCGGAACACCGAATCGTCCACGTCGTCCACGTCGTCCGTGCCGTCCGCGTCGTTGGGCTTGTCGGTGCTGGTGGTGCCGGCGCCCGCGTGCAGCGTCTCGTCGAGCGCTGCAGCCGCGGTGTTCGCGACGGCCTCCGCCTCCTCGTCGCCTGTGCCTGCGTCATCCGCGTCGGCGGCGGCAATGGCCTCGGGGTCGGCTGCGGCTGTGTCATCTGCACCGGCGGCCGCACGGTCAGTGTCGTCGTATTCGATCGTGTAGCTCATGCCCGGTTCGGCCGACTCATCGGTCATCCGCTCGTCGAGCTCGTCGACGGGGTCGGTGCGCTCTTGCGGCTCCTGGTTGCTCATCACTGCTCCTTCGTGGTCGGGTCGGCGGAATCGAGGTATGGCGAATGCGTCAGCTGCGCGGTGCGGAACAGTGCCACGCGCACGCCCGCGATGATCGCGAGCAGCAGGCACGCCAGCAGCGCGATCCATGCGACGTTCCACAGCACGCCGCCATGCATCGCGATCGTGTGGCCCTGCGCGAGCTGCGTGGCGAGCGGATTCGCGGTCCATCCGCCGATCAGCAGGCCGAGTGCCACGCCCAATACGGTCTGCAGCAGGATCTCAACCATGAACTGCCATGCCATGCGCGACTTCGTGACGCCGACGGCCAGCCCATAGCCGATCTCTTCGCGGCGCGGGCATGCCTCGAGCAAGGTCAGCAGCAGCGCGAGTGCCCCACCGACGCTCCACAGGCAGATGAGCATGATCTTCGTGGTGCCCGCCAGCTTGTCGAGCGGTTCGAGCGAGTGGTTGTAGGCGTCGATCGTGGGGGAGCTCACGGCGAAGCCCTCCGGCAGGTCGGGCTTCAGCGCGCTCTTGAACTGTTCATACGCCTGCGGGTTGGCCAGCGTGAACACGATGTTGATGTCGGGCACGGCCCAGCCGGTGCCTTCCGTGGTGTCGAGCCCGCTTGCCGCGAAGTCGTAGTAGCTCGTGTAGATCACGTTGTTGCGGTTGTCTTTGGCGAATTGCGCGTCAGCGCCCTGCACGCCCTGCGGGGTATCCGTATAGGTGTAGATGCCGCCGACAGTGAACGTGTAGGTGGTCTTGGCGTTGGCCGGATTGCCCACGGTTATGGTGCTACCCACCTTGAGGTTGTTCTTCTTCGCGAGTTCCTGCGAGATCAGCACGTCGCGCGCCGTCACGTCCTGGTAGTTGAGCTTGTTGCCCTCCACGACCTTGAACGTGCCGTATTCGTTGGCATTCACGGCGGCTTCGTTGTAGAACGAGGTGAGTGTGAAGTCGCCGCCGGTCTCGTTCTGGCCGGCGCCGGACGTGGCGCTTGTGGTGATCGCCTTGAAGGAACCGGTCGAGCGCACCGGCACCGACGCCACCACCGAGTAGTCGAACTGCACGTGCTTGGATTGTGCGGCCGCGCCGAGCACGTTGTACTCGTTCCATGTGATGTAGCGCTTCGTCCAGTCGGCGTCGTCGCCGCTGCGGTCGCTGAGCGCCGTGTCCGTCATGCGCACCACGGCCTGCGGTTTGAGCGCCCCGTACCCTTCGCCGTGCGCGGCGTGGTATTCGTGCATCACCGCGGCGCCGAAGACCGACCACATGGTCACGAGCAGGCTCACAATCACCATCAGTGCCGTGCGCCATGGATGGCGGCGCAGTTCGGCCCATGCGTTCTTGGCAACAAACATCCGGTGTCTCTCCTGTGTCCGTTCAGTGTGGAAATGTTCCGTCTGTTGTCTGGTTCTACTCAGACCGGCTGAAAAAAGCCTGAACGCGTGCCTTTATCCACAGTCGGCATGGCGGTTGTGGATGGCCGGAGTGTCGTCCACTTATCCACATTCTTCACTCTGGCCGTGGTATGGGCGCGCGGCGCATGGGAATGTGGCATCCATGCGCGACGGCCGCCGCTTGAGGCGACGGCGCGCGCGGACACGCAACAGGACACAGACAAAAAAAGGAGCACACCATGCGCACACCATTCACGATGGATTCGGCCGGGTTCCTCACACTACTCGACGCGCTCGAGCGCAGGTTCAACAACGTCACGGCCGCCTCATCGCTCTCGTTCGCAGGCATCGACGGCGACCTGTACCCCGTGGTCCAGCCCGCCTGCGCGGGGGAGGAAGATTGCGCAGACCGCGGCGAATCCGCGGATCACACAGACAGCGTGGGCGCGGCGGACAGCGCGCAGCCCGAGCCCGCGGCGCCGTGCCCGGGCGCGCGCTGCGACAGCGAGCTGCGCAGCCCCGCCTCCACGCCGCTCTCATGCGATTTCCACGGGCGCACCGGCGCGTTCCACGACGAGGTGTTCGACCCGCAGCTCGTCGAACTCGCGTCCAGCGCGTTCGGCTCCACATGCTGGGCCTCGCTCATGTGCGTCGCGTCGTTGGGCCTCGACGCCGCGCTCGTGGAATGCGCGCGGCAGTTCCTCACGCACACGTCGATCATCGTGCGGCAGAAAGGGCTCGCCGTCTGGCTCTACGACCTGATCAACGATGCCACGATGGCCATGCTGCTCGGCCAGACAAGCCCACGCATGCCCGTGACGATCCGCCCGATGAGCCAAGTGCAGATCTCGCGCTGGCTGCACGGCAGCGGTGTGAAACGCTTCGGCTCACAGCAGCAGCGCGCTGCGGACCGCGCGGAATACGGCAACCAGGCGCACCGGCTCGCCGCCTACTGCATGCTGCGCTGGGGAGCGCCCACCGTGTCGAGCGCGCAGATCGCCACGATGCTGCTCACCAACCCCGGGATAGGCATGTGCATGCTGCGCGAAGACCCGAACGTGCGCGCACAGGGCGCCTGCACCGACACGCGCTACCGCCGCGTGGTCGAATACCTGCGCTCGCTGCACGCGCAGGCCGACCTCGACTATGCTCGCGCACTGAAGATCGGCGACGTGCCGTGGCTTTCGCCGGACGGGCACGCGGCCGTCACGATCGCCGCGGACAGGCGGTACCTCTACGACGCGAACCGGCTCGTGCACGCCTACCGTGCCTTGTGGGACCGCGCCACCGCCGACCCCGCGCAACTGCTGATGGCGGTCGAGGAGACGCGCACACTGCCCGGGGAGCCGCTGTGGGAGAACCCGGTGTATCTGCGCGACCTCGCCGACTCGCTGATGGGCTCGGCACTCTCCGACGACCTGACGATGGGGTTCCAGCAGCGCGACCGCGAACGCTTCGACCGCGGGGTGCGCACGCTCGAGCACATGGGCGACCAGGTGCGCGCGATGAACGTGCTGATGCTGCCGATCATGGCGATCGACGAATGCGAACCCGACTGGAACGCCGTCGCCGCGCGCGGGTACAAGGCGCGCACAACGCAATGGCGCGCGTTCTGCGACCGGTGCGACGACTTGGCCACCGTGGTGCTGGCCCAACTGCAGGGGCAGGGCGAGGGGTTCCATGTGCGCGCCGCGGCGAGCCTGCTCAAGCAGTCGCTTCCCGAATACTGCGAGCTCGCGCTGCCGCTGTTCGAGCAGGAGATCGAGCGGCTCGCGGCGCGCGAACAGGATGCTGCGGATGCGAGCGCCGGCGTGGAAGGGCATGAGCGGGAAGGCGGTGCGGTGCATGTTGATATGGCTGCCTGACGACTGTTATGTGCCCGCGCCCGACTGGTGCGCATGCACGCCTGCGCCAGTCGCGCTGTGCGACGAAGAATAGATGCGAAAAATCCCTCTGAATCATGGATTCAGAGGGATTCCAAGGCGGAGGATGCGAGATTCGAACTCGCGAGGCTGTTACACCAACACGCTTTCCAAGCGTGCGCCATAGGCCACTAGGCGAATCCTCCATCGTGCAATGTCGTAAGACATGCAACTTGAACAGGATATATCAACATGGCATAGCCACGCAAGTCCGGTGTGTCGTGATAGGTGGGGCGGTGGCGCTGCCAGTAGGGCCCAATGCACTGTGTCCCACTGGCAACGCATCATCCCCTCAGTCCATCTGCAGGTACCGCTTCCAGAAGGCGACCGATTCCATTTGCGGGGCAGCGGCCAGATATTCGCGCGAAAGACGCTCCGCATGCTTCTTGTAATACGCCATATCGCGCTTGTACCGCTTCTGCACATCGCGGTACCGCTGAACGTCCTTGACGCGGATGACCCCCTTGCGCGTCGCCCAGTCGATGGCGATGATGATGTTCTCCTTGTGGATCATGCCCGCCGGATAGATCCACCCTGCGCTTGGAATGACGGTGTATTCGATCCGATCCGCGTCGCCTTCGCTGCCGTTGCCGCCGATCTTCTGTGCAATGAAATTGTTTGAACCAAACCGCTGCCCGTTGTGTGTCAGGTAATCGAACGCGCGTTGCTTGAGCGAACGGGGTTCGTCGAAGTCGATGGCTTGGCGCGTCAGCATATCCGGGTTGAAATCGGTGATGCCTAACTGTTCGGCCTGTGCCCGCAACTCGTCGAAAGGAACGAGCTGTTCCTTTTCCCGGTTGGCGCGCATGAAGCACTCCTGCGCCACCGGCCGCATGATGAATTGTGGCCCCTTGAGGAAGTCCTCGAATCCTGTGAGCGCGAGTTCGGCGTCGGTGTAGTTGAATTTACGGCATTCCAGATCGACCATATGGTGCAGGCTGTGCAGCATGGTCTTCATATCGGGAGCCAAGCCGGTGGTCAGCTGCCCGATCATCTGGTTGCGGATCGTCTGGTACCGTTCCACGCCGGCGTTGTATCGGATGTCAAACTTCGCATGCCATACGCAGATGCCGTTCATCGTCATGAACTTCGGATTGCAGCGGATGCCGTACTCCACGTCGTCAAAGCGCACGAAGATGGGCAAAGGCAGGCCGTTGTACTTGATTACCGTCGTGGGGATCACGCAATACCACCATGCGGCGTAACGGTGCGCATCCGCTGGAATATTCATCTGCTCGTCGTAGCATTCGTTGTATACGACATCCACGAACTTGGTGATCTGCAACGGTGGCTTCGCGGGGACGCAGGAGCCATCGTAGGTGGAGATGAAACCGGTGTCTTCCTTCTGGTCCTGAGTGTCTTCGATGTTGAGCATCGCGCCCGAGACGAACGCCTCCGAGTATTCGTCGTTGACGATGCGCAGCAGATTGTAGGTGCGCAGGATGCTTTCCGGTGAGACCTCCACGTCATCGTCCATCAACAGCACATGCGTCGCCGGTGTAGCCTGTTCAAGCGACTCGATCATGCCGCGCGCGAAGCCGCCGGCGCCGCCTACGTTCTCGTTCGGTGTCACGGTCACATGCTCGTCGCTCAGTTCCGCGGCGGGCAGCGTGCTGCCGTTGTCGATGACGTGCATCGTCAGATGGTTCGCGATGTCGTAGTCAGAGCCGAGCAGTTCGGTCTTCACGAGTTCGATGTTGCGTTCGATGAAACGCTCCTTGCGGAACGTCGTCGTGGCGATCGCCAGTTCCACATCGCGCGCCTCGCCGTCGAACTCGACTTCGTAATACCCGTTGCGGATGGCGGTCTTCGCCTGGGTGGCAATCTGGAATCCGGCGATGACGGTGGTCGGATCAACCGCGATGTCGAGGACCACTTCATGCCATGCGCCGTCGCCGGGAACGGTCGATGCCACGGAATCGACGAGCTGCGGAGTCATCGAAAGGCGTTCGGCGCGGGTCTGCGTCACGGTGACGGCTGCCCTGCTCTTCACCTCGATGTGCAGGTGGAACGCCGTGGCGCGCGTGTATTTGAGTAGTTTGAGCACGGACAGCGCGTTGAAATACGTCGTAAAATCAACAGTGCCGGCGCCACCGATCGTCCAATCGCCGGTGCGTGCATCCGGGGTGAGCAATTGGTCGGTGTGATAATACATCGTTGGGTAGCTCAATGCGCGCGGCTTGGTCTCCAGCAGCACGTTGGCGAATCGAATCGACGACATGTGTCCTCACTTGGTAGTTTGCAGCTGTCAATCACGTTTCAGCATAGTCAGCACAGCGAAAAAGCTCATCGTTTCACCGCTGACTCAACCATTTCCCACATGCTCGCCTATGATAATGCACCATGGCGCGGCTACAATGAAGCGACTGGACCCGATACGAAGAAGGTTACGATTGAATACGCTGAAGCAACGGTTGAAGGACCGCTACGGATACGCCATGACCGTATTGCGCGGGTTGGTGAAAACCGATTTCAAGATGCGCTACCAAGGATCGTTCCTCGGTGTGGCATGGTCGGTGCTCAAGCCATTGATGCTGTTCTGCGTCATGTATGTGGTGTTCGCGAAGTTCATGCGCATGACCGACGGCACGCCCACGTACCCGGTCGTGCTGCTGCTTGGCATCAGCTCATGGCAGTTCGTCACCGAGACGGTCGGCATCGGCCTGCGGTCGATCGTGGACCGCGGCGATCTGCTGCGCAAAGTGCATTTCCCCAACTACATCGTGGTGGTCTCGGCTTCGATCGGCTCATTGATCTCGCTGGGCATCAATTACCTCGTGGTGCTCGTCTTCGCGCTGTTCGCGCGCGTCCAGTTCACGTGGCGCGTGCTGTGGCTGCCGCTCAATGTGCTCGAGCTGTATGCCATCGCGCTTGCGCTCGCACTGATCCTGTCGACGTTCTACGTGTTCTACCGCGACGTGCTGCACATCTGGGAAGTCCTGCAGCAGATCATCTTCTACGCCATGCCTATCATCTACCCGCTGAGCTACATCACCGACAAGCACCCTGAATACAGCACAATCGCCAACCTTGAACTGATGAATCCAATCGCACAGACGATCCAGGACATCCGGCACAATTTCATCGCGCCGGCGACCCAACCGACGGTATGGAACACGTTTGGTTCATGGTGGATCAAGTTGATCCCCGTCATGATTGCCGCACTCCTGCTGTGGTTCGGCATATATGTCTTCCGTAAGAACAGCCGCCGATTCGCGGAGGTGATGTAATGACCCAGGAAACCAAGCGGAACAACACCGCGGGCAACAACGACGTCGTCACAATCGACAACTACATGGACCAGCCGGTCGTGCTCGATGTGAACCATGTCGAGAAATGGTTCAAACTGCCGACCGAGCAGGCCAGTGGCCTCAAGCAGGCGTTCATCAACTGGACGAAGGGCATCAAGGGCTACAAGAAGCAGCAGGTGCTCAAGGACGTGACGTTCCAGGTGCACCGTGGCGAGTTCTTCGGCATCGTCGGCAGGAACGGCGGCGGCAAGTCCACATTGCTCAAGATCATTTCGCAGATCTACTATCCGAACAGCGGTTCGGTGCATGTCGAAGGCAAGCTTGTGCCGTTCATCGAACTCGGTGTGGGCTTCAACCCGGAGCTCACCGGCCGCGAGAACGTGTATCTCAACGGCGCATTGCTCGGCTTCTCGGCCGAAGAGGTCGACGCGATGTACGACGACATCGTCGAGTTCGCCGAACTTGAAGACTTCATGGACCAGAAGCTCAAGAACTATTCGAGCGGCATGCAGGTGCGCCTCGCGTTCTCAGTGGCCATCAAGGCGCAGGGCGACATCCTCGTGCTCGACG
>ERZ808040.786-NODE-786-length-24871-cov-7.740381_pt1 | contig 24871 bp, 25 predicted proteins | sample MGYA00380191_ERZ808040 | MGnify/ENA primary metagenome ERZ808040 (study PRJEB31490, sample SAMN06133395) | mouse gut metagenome | isolation source: J6 | host: mice | place: China: Chengdu | collected 2015-05 ...
CCAAAGCAGGCATGGATATAGATAACATAAGAAAATCTGTACGGAAAAAAATTGCCAACGATTACTTGACAGTAACTCCCGGCTGCAGCTTTGCTTCATTCTGTTGACAGAGTCCCCGTGATATGCTATATTATTTTTCAGAAATATGCGTTTTTTGACCGAAGTATATTACTTACCCAGGAGGTTTTTATCATGCTTTACCATGTATCACCCAGCGCAGGATTAAAGACTCTGCAGCCAAGAATTTCCACACACGGGAAGGCTTATGTCTACGCCATTGAAAATATGGTAACTGGTCTTCTTTTCGGCGTCAGACACGATGATTTTGACTTTTGTATTTCTACAGATGAAAACGATAAACCGACCGTATATGAATGCTATCCCGGCGCATTCCTGAAAATTTACGGCGGAAAAAGCTGTTCTGTCTACGAGGTTGATGAGAAAGGCTTTCAGCGCGGATTAACTTCCTGGTCGCCGGAGCTTGTCAGCGAACAGGAAACTTCCGTTATCCGGGAAACCGCCGTGGCCGATTTGGCTGAAAGACTGCTTGAGGAGGAGAAAAACGGAAATCTTAAGCTCTGCAGATACGAATTTACAAAGGAATACCGGAAAAAAATCACCGCTCATGTCGTTGACCGCATCTTCCGGTTTCAGATTGATCTGCAGCATATTATGGAGCAGGATGAACGGTTTTCCGGCAGTTTCCGTGGGATTGTCGAAAGCCTGCAGACCGTTCTGGACGGAAACATGCTCCCGTAGTCCAAGCACCCATGGAGGCCGAGGGCCATGGCCGCGGCAGGCTCTGACGCGCGCATGACCGTAGTCCACGCACTTATGGGAGACACTGAAAATACCGGGCGTCAGCTGCCCCGCAGAACCACGTAAAAGCCGCCGGTTCCCCGGAATATGTCCTTTCTCAAAAAACAAAAATACAAATTGACAAAAACTCTCTTCCTATTTATAATATCTTTCATGTCAGCGCACGCCGGACAGGCGTACCATGCGCGGAGGGGAGATTATCATGAAATTAAAAAAGCTTTTGATTCTCTGTACGGCAGCAGCTCTGGTTCTTCCGGCCGGGCTTGCCGGCTGCGGCGATAAGGATTCTGAACAGACCGGCTCCGATCATTCCGAGAAGGATGGAAACAAGGACTTGGACGGCAAAGAGGATGGGGATAAGGAAGAAAATGCTCTGTCCGATACGATCCGCTGGTTCAATGCCTCCTACGCCATTCTGACCGAGCTGAACGGCTGGGACTACAATATCTTTGCCGGCCTGGAGCCGAGCTTTTCGGTTCAGTCCGGACAGAAGAAGTCGCTGGAGGAATGGTGGGGAGTAACCGACCGTCAGACCGCCGACGAAACTCTGGATTGGATTCTGGAGGAGGGACACCGTCTTGATTTCGCTGCCAATGCCTCCTATCTTGAAGAATGCGGAATGGGCGAGCTTGCCGAGTCAGACCGCCTCGCATTTCTGCTTGACAATTTTGATATTACGGAAGAAGAAGCGGAGGGCTATATCAGCTCCTACAAGATGTACGAGCAGTTCGGTGCAGAAGCAATCGACGGCTGGGATTACTGCCGCGCACTGAATCTGATGAGCTTTTTCTATCTTGCCGGCTACTACACCGAGGAGGAGGCACTGGATAAATCCCTCGAAATCGCCGTTACTCTTCAGGAAAAATTTGACAGTTGGGATGCTCTGGTGGACAGCTATCTGCGCGGCTATGAATACTGGGCGGAGGAAAGCAGCGACGAGCGCCGCGAGGTCTATGAGGATTTGAAGAAACGGAAGGACAACCCGTACAGTGTAGATTACGATACTGCCCTGGAAAAGACCTGGTAAACCTGTTTTCCAAACAAACGCCGATCAAAAATATTTTTACTAAATAAAATGCTCTCCTCCATGCGGCAAGTGCCTTGACATATAACATGCACAAAACGCACGAAGGAGAGTATTTTCGTTTCTTATTTTTCTGTTTATTTTTTCAAGCTCTTGGAACAGATACAGCAGTATTTTCTGCAGTCGCACTGAATTCATGGACATTTTGTGTGCATCCAAAAATCTTTTGCAAGTTGACAAGCATTTGCAAACATTTCTTTTCCTATGCCCTGTTTCCTATCTACCGAATCAACAGCAAATTCCATAATCTCCGCAATACATTCAGAATGATGCAGCTGCCCTTCAAATCTTAAATTCAAAACTCCAATCAGATTATTATCACGCTCGCAAACAAGACAATAATAGTGTCTGCTGTTTATTTGTTCTCGATATATGAAAAAAACTTTCAAATGGAGTTTTTTTACATTCTATATCACATATTAAGTGATAGACTTTTTCACAATCATTTAACGATGCTTTTCGATACATTCCATACCTCTCCGTAAAACCTCCATTTATCGCTCTCTTCTGCGGCCGCTTCCGAACACTGTGTCCAGAACGGATTTTCAGTCATAACCTTGACAATGTACTCTGGCACCAATGAAACAATATCGAAAAGGCTTCATCAAAATCATAGTCGATATTATTCTGCAATGATATACTCAATTCCAAAACATTTTTATCCTCGTCCTGCACACACGCAAGCAATTCGCGTTTTGTCGGAATAAAATTACCGCTGTTTAAATAATATAAATGCTGCATAATAAAAAATACCGATTTACTAGTTTCAGGCAGTTTTAATTCATTATATTCTCTGTCTGCATGTATATAACGATGACAGATTTCATGAAAGAGATTATTCAAACTCAATTTTACATAGTTTCTTTCATCTTCCATGGAATAGGCTGGAACAAGCTTTTTCAATTCTCCGTAATAATCTTTCGTTGTATTCAGTAAATGACAGATCTCCAACGGATTCCAATGTTCCAAATCAGCTTTGCCGCAAATAAAGCCGCAGGACTTGTCAAAACTTCCTGCGGAAACAAGCGCTTTTTGATAGGTTTTCAAATCTTCAACCGAAAGATTGTCAATCACAGCCATAATATCAATATCGCTGTTTTTCGTTTCTTCGTTACGGAGATAGCTGCCCTGCAATCCAATATACATCAGCCTTTCACCAAAAGCATCTTTTAATAAATTTATCAACTTATCAATATATTCATCTATTCGAAACATTCCGGATCTCCAATCTCTTCATTTCCAAGATATTTCATGTACTCTTTTCCCTCATAAAAATTCATTATCGGGCGGCGAAGTTTTGACGGATACAATGGTAATCTATTCAAAACAGATAAATCCAGCCAGTCAAATCCAATTTGATTCGTATCACTATGAATGGTGGCATTTGGAGCATTTCCCAAGTAATCACATAAAAATACTAAATCCATTCTGTGAAAACTTTCACCGTGAACGCCCTCTATCACAAAAAGCAAATCTTTACATTTAACCTTTATTCCTGCTTCTTCTTCAACTTCTCTCTCAACAGTCTGGGGAAGCATTTCCTCACAATCCTGACCTCCGCCGGGTAAAATGTACCATTCCTCTTTGCCGTCATTCAACTTTATTGAAAGCAATTTACCATTTTGAATTATAACTGCTTTTGCAGAAGTCCGTATTTGCCTTGACATATTTATAATCCTTTCCGATTTTCTTTTGAATAAGCTCTCCTATCTGTATCTTCTTGTATCACGACTGACAATTTAATTGTACTACTTTCCGCTTCTGTTTATCGCAAAAATACAGGGCACAGCAGCTGCTGCACCCTACATTCTTATCGCCACAGCGGTTTTTCCATTTTCCGCTCCTGCCCCTTTAACCCTCTCCTTCCCCGTTCTGCCTGTCATAAAGGCGGTTACGCTCTTTGCAGAGTTCCAGCATGTACTCCAACTGCGCCTCACTCCCTCACAACTACGGCAAACCCGACACCTGCAGAGGGTTTCACAAGTCCTGCATGCTCAGGAATATTTTTGTTCGGCTCCGCTTCCTGAAATCCCCCCGATACTGTCCATCTAACCCTTCAGCCCTCTCGCCTGCCGGTCCATGTCCTCAATCACAATATCATAGATTTCACCGAGGGAGGAACAGTATTCCAGTACCTTCCACGGTTCATTTGTGTGAAAGTGGATCTTGATCATCTCCTCATCACCGACCGCCAGAAGACAATCCCCCTTAAAATTCTGTGTAAAATAATCGCTGACTGCATCCTCGTCAAGATCCTTGCCCTCAATCAGAAGCTGCGTGTCGTACCTGAATTCTAACATGATTCCCTCCTTCATTTATGCGGCGATTTTTTCGAGCCGTTTTGCGGCGCCGTCTTTCGTCAGAAAAACGGCCGGACGGGAATCCAGGCCGTTTTTCACATTTCACCCATGGGCAGCTTGCGTGTCCGCGGAACAAATGATTACCTGCTGTTTGTTTCAGATTTTCTCCGGACAGTCCTTAATCGAAAAGCTGACGCGCCCCATCTTGTCCTTGCCGAGGCATACCACCTTCACCACATCGCCCAGGGTCAGCACATCCTCCACATGATTGATGCGCTCCTTTGCAATCTTGGAAATGTGAACCATTCCCTCCTTGCCCGGCGCGAACTCCAGGAATGCACCAAACTCCTTGATGCTGACAACCTTTCCGGTGAAAATCTGGCCTTCCTCAAAATCGGAAACAATAATCTCGATCAGCTTCACCGCCTTCTGCATTGCCTCTGCGTCCGTGCCGCAGATCGAAACCGCGCCGTCATCCGTGATGTCGATCTTCACGCCGGTCTGCTCAATGATTGCGTTGATCGTCTTGCCTCTCTGCCCTACCACATCGCCGATCTTCTGCGGATCAATCTGGATCTGGATAATCTTCGGTGCGTATTTGCCGACCTCCTTGCGAGGCTCGGCAATGCACGGCGTAAGAATATCGTTGATAATATACTCGCGCGCCGCCTTTGTCTTGCGGAACGCCTCCTCCACGATCGGTCTGGTCAGGCCGTGAATCTTGATATCCATCTGGATCGCCGTAATGCCGTCATGCGTGCCGGCAACCTTGAAATCCATGTCGCCGAAGAAATCCTCCAGGCCCTGAATATCAGTAAGCACAATATAATCGTCGTCGGTATCCCCGGTCACAAGGCCGCAGGAAATACCCGCCACCTGCTTTTTGATCGGCACGCCCGCCGCCATCAGCGACAGGGTCGATGCGCAGACCGAAGCCTGCGAGGTGGAACCGTTGGATTCAAAAGTTTCGGAAACGGTACGGATCGCATACGGGAACTCCTCCGTGCTCGGAAGCACCGGCATCAGGGCTTTTTCCGCAAGTGCGCCGTGACCGATTTCACGCCGTCCCGGTCCTCTGGATACCTTCGTCTCTCCGACCGAGTAGGAAGGGAAATTGTAATGGTGCATATAGCGCTTGCTTACCTCGTTCTCGTCCAGACCGTCAATGCGCTGAGCCTCGGCCAGAGGGGCGAGCGTGCAGACATTGCAGATCTGCGTCTGACCGCGCGTAAACATGCCGGAGCCGTGTACTCTCGGGATAATGTCGATCTCCGCGGCAAGCGGGCGGATCTGGTCGATCGCGCGTCCGTCCGGACGCTTGTGATCCTTCAGGATCATCTTGCGCACCGTTTTCTTCTGGTACTGATAAACCGCCTCGTCAAGGATGGCAAGCCATTCCTCATTCTCCGCAAACGCCTCTTTTAACTTTTCCGTCACCTGGCGGATATTCTCCTCGCGCGTCTGCTTGTCGTCGGAGAATACCGCTTTCTCCATCTCCTCCGGCGCAACGATTTTTTTCATTTCCTCAAACAGCTCGGCCGGAACCGCGCAGCTTTGGTAGGAATGCTTCGGTTTTCCGCATTCCGACGCCATCTTTTCGATAAAGGCGATAATTGTCTGGTTGATGTCGTGCGCCATGTAGATCGCCTCGATCATCTTCTCCTCCGGCACCTCGTTTGCGCCAGCCTCGATCATAATGACCTTCTGCTTCGTCGAAGCCACGGTCAGCTGCAGATCACCGTTCTTCCACTGCTCCTGGCTCGGATTCACGACGAACGCGCCGTTTACCAGCCCGATCTGCGTCGTTGCGCAGGGGCCGTCAAACGGGATATCCGAAAGAGTAGCCGCAATCGCGGAGCCGAGCATTGCCGTGAGCTCCGGACGGCACTCCGGGTCAACGGACATTACCATGTTGTTCAGCGTAACGTCGTTGCGGTAATCTTTCGGGAACAGCGGGCGCATCGGACGGTCGATCACGCGCGAGGTCAGAACCGCATTCTCGCTCGCCTTGCCTTCTCTTTTGTTGAAGCCGCCCGGAATCTTTCCGACTGCATACAGCTTCTCCTCATACTCAACGCTCAGCGGGAAGAAATCGATCCCCTCCCTCGGCTCCTTCGAGGCAGTGGCCGTAGAAAGCACCGTTGTATCGCCGTAATGCATGAATGCCGCCGCATTTGCCTGCGCGCCGACTCTGCCGATATCCACGGTCAGCGTCCTTCCCGCAAGCTCCATAGAATAACTTTTGTACATAGCATATCTCCTTTAATTTTTTAGTGGAGTGTCCGAAACAACTGAAAAAACAGCTCGTCCGCCGGGCAGCCTTTTCAGAAGTCTCGGGAAAGCTCCACTATCCATATAGTATAACACTTGCTGCAAAAAAAATCCAGTTTTTTTTATGCTTACTTTCCCCCCTGTTCCAGCCGGGTGAGAATCAAAAAACTTCTCTTTATCCCGCTCACCAGTTCCTGAACCCTGCACGCCGGCCACATCTTTAACGGCTTTTGCTTCCTGCACAATCTCATCAAAATCCTTTACCTGATCCCGATCAAAAACAATCCAGGGAATACGATACTGCGAATCATGCTATGCCGGTTCCAACGCCTTTTTCACAAGCTCTGCGTTTTGCTTTCTCCACCCTGATAACCGCTTGCCCAGGCCCGTTATGAGAAGCGCAAGCAGGAGCGTCGGGAGTTTACCGGCAGGAAGCGGGCGGGCTTATTGACCCCGGCGGAACAGGCAGAGGAAGAACGGCGGTTCGAGCGCAATCGGAAAAAGACAGCCTTACAGGATTTGAAAGCCCGCGCCGAAACCGCCCAAGTCAGTTAAAGCAGATACAGAAAACGCCAGGGACAACAATAGTCCGTGGCGTTTTCATCATTACTTCTGTTCCAGCAAATCCATATACTTCTGCCGCTCTGCCTCTGGAATTTCCAACACAGACATAGCCTGTTCAACGGATACGCCCATGTTCTTCACCAAGTTTTTGATGGAGGTCAGGATACCGTCAGCCATACCTTCGGCACGCCCTTCGGCACGCCCTTCGGCACGACCCTTTTCCCTAACGCCCTTGCTCAGATTGCACATGACCGACACCTCCCTTTCCATTGTCTGCGTCATCTGAATGTCGTAATCGTCCTGCAAAATCTTCCGTTTCTCCGCCTCGCTGGTTTCGTTGGAGAGAAGCACGTCCAGCATCCGAAGTACGCCGTCATAGTTTGCCCTGTCCGGCCCGCCAAGGCACAGCATAATGATGGACAGCAAATCATAATTCCTAACGGGTTCCATAGCCTCACCTACCAAATGTTCCTCCACCAGCCGATACCGGGTAATGGTGTTCTCCCGATACTGCGGCGGGTTCATGCAAATCCAAATGGAGTAAACCTTCTTGATTTTCTCATAATGAGGGCCGGTGAACTCCCGGCCATACTGGGAAGAAATCATCCGGCAACAGTAGTATATGCCCCGCTTTATCAGCGGATAGCCGGGGTAAAAATCGTTCTGTGCCTCCACGTTGATGATGAGGGCGATCCGTTCCTCGGAGCCAGGGACGATGGCGCGGAAGCGAATGTCGTAGGTGACTGTCCCCTCGCGCACCGATTTGTCCTCGGTGTCCATGCCGCTGATGACTGTACTGCTCTCATCCGGCAGCAGAGGGACGGCGGACACTTGGGGTTGACCCTCTATATATTTCTCTGCAATATCGTTGACATCGCACTCTTTGTATTCTTCCAGGCAGGACTTCATAATCCGCGCCAGGATTGCCTTTTCAGACAGGACACGCTTGCAGGCGGCATCATAGCCAGCGCTGTCATCCGTGATGTGCAACCCCTGTGCGATTGTCGTTTCCCCGTTCACTCTCCTCACCTTCTTTCACTTCATTTTATCACAGGTTTGTTGAAGCGTCCAATACTTTTTCAAAGTGCTGTAGGATATTTAATGTCATATCTTAATGCTGATGTGGATGTCTAGTCTGCTGCTGAAATGGCCATGATCACAAACAAAAGGGCAACCGCTGCTGCCAGTTCTGATTTTCCCTGCTTCTTCTGTATCTTAATATAAGCCGTGTTGAACTGTCGGTATCCGTCCGGCTTCATCTTCCCGAATGCATCCCGGATGATCTGCTCCAGCCCCTATCCCTTTCGCCTGTATCCGAAAACACAGAACATGGCGGAAAGCCGTCCAGAATATCCAGATTCTTCAGTGCATCTCCATTCTTTCCTTGTCCAGACTGACCACCAATTTTCCATTTTCGCATTCAACCTTGATCTGATCACCAATCTCAAAACCTATTTCAATTCAGCCACTGTCCTTTAAGAATGATGGTCGGTGTAGGCTTGTAATTTCGTCCGTTCTGCGAGACAACCTTTGTACCTCTATCGGCCCAACGGCACCACCTCCCTTTCGTGCAAAAAATAGCCGCCAATGTTTTTCACATCAGCAGCTATCGCTTTAGCTCCGTGTATTAAATTGGTTATTCTCCTTGTTCTTCAATCCTGTAGTAACCTTCCTCAAGCTGAATTTCACATGGGTATCTGGTTTTGATCTCCGGCTGCTCAAAAGAAAAACCGTCTCCGTTTGTTTCGTCCCCTGCAATATATCTTTACAAATATCCGGCCCCTGCCGCCTACAGCTTCCCCTCCTGCATCTTCAGCCATCCAATAAAGCTCAGCACCTGTTCCTGCTGCTGCGGGTTCAGCCGCTTCATGCCGGTGGAGAGCTTTTCCTCCCGATCCTCCTGCGGATTTTCCGAGGCTCCCCACAGCACCTCGTCCGGCGTCATGTGCAGCACATCGGCAATGTGCATCAGCACATCGACCGAAGGCACCGAGCGCCCGCGCTCAATATTGGACAGATAACGCGGGCTCAGGTTGGCCTTCATCTCCACCTCCGCCTGCGTCAGCAGCAGCTGCCTTCTTTTCTGCGCGATTCTCCTGCCGATTTCGGCATAATTCATATACATGGGCACCTCTCCCTTCCCGGCGGCAAAGGGTTCCTCTCCGGTCTGCCCTCTGTCCGGCCCGTTTCCTGTTTATCACTGCATTTCCTCATCTGTTTTTCCATACATTTTTTTATAATATTCCTGATATTCTCCGCTGACGATTTCCTCCCACCAGGTACGGTTATCCAGGTACCAGCGGATGGTTTTCCGGATGCCTTCCGCAAATTTTGTCTCCGGCAGCCAGCCCAGCTCCCGGTGAATCTTTTCCGGATCGATCGCATAGCGCAGATCATGCCCCCTGCGGTCGGCAACATAGCTGATGAGGCTTTCCGGCTTTCCGAGCTCCCTGCAGATCAGCCTTACGATATCTATATTTTTCATTTCGTTGTGGCCGCCGATGTTGTAAACCTCACCGATCCTGCCCTGCTCCAGAATCCGGTCTATGGCCAGGCAGTGATCCTCCACATACAGCCAGTCGCGCACATTCAGCCCTTCGCCGTAGACAGGCAGCGGCCTGTCGTTCAGGGCGTTTGCAATCATCAGGGGAATCAGCTTTTCCGGGAACTGATACGGCCCGTAATTGTTCGAACAGCGGCTGATGGTCACCGGCAGTCCGTAGGTCCGGTAATAAGCAAGCGACAGCAGATCCGCGGATGCCTTCGAGCTGCTGTAAGGAGAGCTTGTATGAATCGGCGTCTCCTCCGTGAACAGCAGATCCGGGCGGTCCAGCGGCAGATCGCCGTACACCTCGTCGGTCGAAACCTGATGAAAGCGCGCAGCACCATATTCCCGGCAGGCATCCATCAGCACTGCCGTACCGATAATATTGGTCTGCAGGAAAATATCCGGATTTAAAATCGAGCGGTCAACATGGCTTTCCGCCGCAAAATTTACGACAATATCCGGCTTCTCCTCCTGAAAAAGCTGATTGACCGCCGCGCGGTCGCAGATATCCGCCCGGACAAAGCGGAAACGGGGATTGTCCATCACCGGAGCAAGCGTCGATAAATTTCCTGCGTAGGTCAGTTTATCCAGGCAGATGATGCGATCCTCCGGATGCCTCTCCAGCATATAGAAAATGAAATTGGAACCGATAAATCCCGCCCCGCCGGTTACTATAATTTTTCTCATTTTTCCTCACATTCCGCCGTAAAAACAGCATTTAAATCCGAATTTTTATATTTTATTCCAAAAATACACAGAACGGTTAATTCCTGCCAGTCAACGCAGCATCACAAGCGCTCCTTGAAGAAACGAAGCTGCCCTGCAGTAAGCTTGTACACCGTTCTTTTACAGCGCCCGTTCCGCTCTCAGCTCCTCCAGATACCGGCCCAGCGCATCCTTCCACTCCGGAAGCCTCTGAAATCCCCGCTCATCCAGTCTTTCCCTGCTCATCCGGCTGTTGTGCGGCCTTTTTGCCTTTGTCGGGAATGCTTCCGAGGCAACCGGCTCCACCCGCACCTGTTTTCCGGCCTGCCGGAAGATTTCGCATGCAAACTCGTACCAGCTGCAGATCCCTTCGTTCGCCGCGTGATAAACCCCGTATTCCTCCGTCTGCACCATCCGCACAAGCAGAACCGCCAGATCGCGCGTATAGGTCGGCGAACCGAACTGGTCATCCACCACCTTCAGACCGTCCTGTTTTTCTGCAAGGTTCAGCATTGTCCTCACAAAATTTTTCCCGTGCAGACCGAAAACCCAGGAAATCCGCACGATAAAAAATTCTTTCAGCGTACTCTGCACCGCCAGCTCTCCTTCATATTTCGTGCGTCCGTAGACATTGAGCGGATTCCTTTCGTCCTCCGGCTCCCACGGCCTCTCCCCCGTCCCGTCAAACACATAGTCCGTGCTGAGGTAGAGCAGCTTCATTCCCAGTTTTCTGCACGCAGAAGCAATATTCTGCGTGCCGTCCCGGTTGACGCTCCGGCAGAGTTCTTCGTTTTCTTCTGCAGCATCCACCGCCGTGTAGGCAGCACAGTGGATCACCGCGTCCGCTCCGGATGCTGCAAGCACAGCATCCACCGCAGCCGCATCCGTAATATCCATCTCACCGATATCAACCCCGGCTGCATCAAGCCCCTGCCGCTCAAGCTCCTGCATAACATCGGAGCCAAGCTGGCCCCAGGCGCCTGTCACCAAAACCTTCATTTCACCCGCGTCCTTTCTTCCTGTAATTTCCTGTATCCCGTAGTATTTCAGTGTTATACCGGCATTATTCCAGCCGGATATCAGAAAATCGGATTGTGTATGATAAACGTTTTCCTTTTCCGTCTTCCCATTTGAAATCCGTTTTACCAGCCTGCCAACTCAATACCGCAGCTTTCCCTCCGCTACCTGCTTTAAATGGTCGCCGTACGGCGATTTCCCGTAGCGTGCCGCCGAAGCAAGCAGTTCCTCCCTAGAAATCCATTCGTTTATGTAGGCGATTTCTTCCGGTGCGGAAATCTCAACGCTCTGCCTTTTCTGCAGCATCTGCACAAAATTCGCCGCTTCCGTCAGACTATCCATCGTTCCCGTATCCAGCCAGGCAAAGCCGCGCCCCAGCAGCTTTACATTCAGGCTGCCCTCCTCCAGATACATGCGGTTCAAATCCGTGATCTCCAGCTCCCCGCGCGCCGACGGCCGCACCTGCTCTGCAAAATCCGTCACTCTTCCGTCATAAAAATACAGTCCGGTGATGCAGTAATTCGATTTCGGTTTCGCCGGCTTTTCCTCCACCGAAATCACTTTTCCATTCTCATCAAACTCGACAATTCCGAACCGCTCCGGATCGTTGACATAATAGCCGAAAACCGTTGCCTTCCCGGCCTGCGCGTCCCGCGCCGCCTCCCGCAGCAGCCGGCCGAAGCCGTTTCCATAGAAGATATTGTCGCCGAGCACCATCGCGCACGGCTCCCCGCCGATAAAATCCTTTCCGATCAGAAACGCCTGCGCCAGCCCGTCCGGGCTCGGCTGCTCCCGGTAGGAAAGGGAAATGCCGTACTGACTTCCGTCCCCGAGCAGGCGCTGGAAATTCGGCAGATCCTGCGGCGTGGAAATAATCAGAATATCGCGGATGCCGGCCAGCATCAGGGTGGAAAGGGGGTAATAAATCATCGGCTTATCGTAGACCGGCAGAAGCTGCTTTGATGTGACCATGGTCAGCGGATAGAGCCTTGTGCCGGAGCCGCCGGCTAATATGATGCCTTTCATGTGTGGAATTCCTCCTACTTATTTGTTTTTTGATCAGGTTAAGCTTCCCGATCAGGCAGATTAATCAGGCATATAAAATTGCACAAAAGGATTTTTATTTCAATTCTGGACTGCTTATATGCCAGGACGGCGCCCGGAGCAAACGTTCCGCAGAGAAGGATAAATCCTGCGGTTCCGACCTCCGGGGATTGTGTACAAGCTGTTGCACATCTGGAAAGAACTGCTCGGCTTCCCTTGTTTTATCCGGTAATTTTCTCATCCGTTTGCATCCCTCTTTCACTCTCCATTTCCGCGCCGTCCTTGCCAGTTTCCTGCCGACCTGTATCTCGATAATTTCCGTATCCGTCAACCGCCAGCAAGGCATTCCAACTTTCGGATCTTTTTCCGTTTCGTCAAACTTTTTGTTCCTCTTCCGCGCTCACCATATCGAACACCTGATATTCGCCCCATGACCGCTCCTCAAACATCGGCCACTTATCGCAGTTTTTCATATACTTTTACTGTATGAGCTCTGTTCCTTTTCCGATACTAGAATTCGTCTGGGCTTACCGCCGCAACCATGTCCTTTGCACCAAAATCAACGACCGTGATTTTTTCGCAGCCGGATAGCAAAACCATTTTCATCCTCCACCTTCCTTTATATTTTTCTCATAGCTAGCATTTTCCATATTGGTTCATTATAGTTTTATAGAAAGAAATAAATTTTTCAATCATTTCCTCCTTTCTGAAATCTTTAAACGGGATCTTCGTAAATGCCTCCTCGTCTCTTTGGATAATTTGAAAAAGCTTTTCTGACAGGTCTTCACTGTCTCTGTTTCGAAAAGAAAGAACATGTCCGGACGCAACCTCCGGGAGTGAGCCGCCATCGCTGAAAACAAGCTTCTTCCCCAACAGACATGACTCCGCTGCTGTAAATCCAAACCCTTCTGTTATGGAAGGTACAACAATATAATCTGCTTGTGAAATAATTTTAAACAAATCTTTTCGCTTCATCGATGGCTTTACAAGAACATACTTTTCCAAATGATTTTGCTGGACTATTTGCATAAACTTTTTCTTTTGCGTCAAGGGATCATCGGAAATTACAAAACAAAATCTGCACTGGTCCAAAAGCTTTGTGCCATATTTCTGCTTCAGCAGAAGAATTGCTTTAATATATACAAAAATTCCCTTGCTCTGTCCCGGTCTTCCGAAATATAAAAATCGTCTTTTTCCTTCCGGAACTTCAAAATGCTTATTAAAATCCACAGTCGATTGCTCCGGAAGATTTAATATATCATGATCAACAGCACTATAAATCTTAACCATATTTTCCTTGTTTCCATAATATTTTTTATAATCATTCAAAGTTGCATCTGAAATAACATGAATATAATCATATGGTTTACAGCAAACATACTTCTCAAACATCCGGAAGCCAAACGCTTTCATTCTGTTTGGTTCAATCCAGTACCATTTATCACCCAAAACCTCATGAATTGTTATCAAGGACGGCTTTTTATATTTTTTACACAATTTCCGCGCAGGATTTGCCACGGTAAACGTGGTGGTATGTACAATATCTGCCCATTTTACATGCTCCTCCATATCTTTTTTGCGAGGAAGCGGATGTCCAAAAAGAACTTTCCAGTTGTAATAATAAACTTCAGTTCCATTTCGTTCATGTCTGCCGTAGATTCCGCCGGAAGCGCTTGTTACTACCCGGACTTCATTTCCTGCCGCGGCCATTCCCTGCGCATAATCCTGAAAAAGTATTTCAACACCGCCAATATGCGGCGGATAATGTCCTACAATATAGCAAATTTTCATAAGCAAAACTCCTTTATTTATAAGCAGAACAGATCTGCCGTCACCACAACCTCTCACAAAATATTACATATTCTTCTGTAATATTACATATTGCATAGCTTATTTTCTCGGATATGTATCCGTAATTCTTCTGCATTGCTATTGCACCTGCAAAGGCCACAAGCTCATATCCTATTCCCTCTCCCTTAAGCTGATAAAAATATCTTTAATCATCTGTCTATTCTGCATATTCTGTTTTAAATAATTTTGTTCCCGCCTTTTGCACGCCGGCGGCTAGACCTTCCCCCGCCAGTACTCCAGCATATCCTTCAGCGTATCCTTAAGTTCATACCTTTTCACCCATCCGGTATCGCGTTCCAGCTTCCGGATATCCGCCTCCACCACCGGGACATCGGCCGGACGAAATTTGTCCGGATCGGTCTCAATCCGGATTGCTGCGTTTGAAAGCCCGATAATCTCCTCCAGCAGCTCCCGGATAGCAATCGCTCTGCCGCTCCCGACATTGTATGTCTCCCCGGCAATTCCCCGCTGCATTAAAGCTGCGTAGGCACAGACAATATCCCGGACATCGGTAAAATCGCGTTTTACGGAAAGATTTCCTGTCCGGATCACGGGCTCCTGCATGCCCCGTTCGATCTTTGCTGTCTGTCTGCAGAAATCCGCGGCGGCAAACGCCGGCGCCTGCCCTGGGCCGATGTGGTTGAATGCCCTTACCATTAAAATATCCATTCCGTAAGCGCCTGCGTAGATCGTTCCCAGCATGTTCTGGCAGGCCTTCGCTGCCGCGTAGATATTTACCGGATGAAGGATCCTCTCCTCGGAGACCGGGTTCTCTGCTTCCCTGACTGCTCCGTATTCCTCGCTGGAGCCGATCAGCAGAACCCGCGTCTTTGCGCCAGCCTGCCGGACTGCCTCCAGCACATTGACGCAGCCTTTTATATTTACATCCACTGTAAGCTGCGGGCGCTTCCAGGAAAGCGCCACGGAACTCTGCGCGGCCAGATGGAAAACACAGTCCGGCATAAGCTTATCCATTAAAGCCTTTACGGAATCCTTGTCCAGGATATCCAGATCATACAGCTCTGCCCCCAAAAGACCGCAGTCTTCCTGCGGCAGCTTTGTCGCAGAGACCGACCAGCCGCATTCCTTCTGCAGGTGCTCTGCCAGGTAACTGCCGACAAATCCTGCTGCTCCTATAATCAATGCTCTCATTTTTTCCGCCTGCTTTCCCGCACGGAATCCGGCCGCTCCGCCGTCCGGATTTCCTTTTCCACCAGCTCCAGATCATGTTTCACCATCCGCTCTACCAGCTCCGCAAACGAAACCTCCCTGCGCCAGCCGAGCTGCCTTTCCGCCCTGCCCGGATTGCCGATCAGCAGGTCAACCTCGGCCGGACGGTAAAATGCCGGATTGATCCGCACAATGGTTTTTCCTGTCTGCGCATCAATTCCCTTTTCGTCCGCTCCGGTTCCTTCCCACCGGATCTCCATCCCGGCCTGAGCAAACGCGAGCCCGACAAATTCCCGCACTGTGTGCGTTTCGTGCGATGCAATCACATAGTCCTCCGGCGCTTCCTGCTGCAGCATCAGCCACATCGCACGCACATAGTCCGCAGAATGTCCCCAGTCCCGCATGGCGTCCATATTTCCAAGCTCCAGGCAGTCCTGCACGCCGCACTTGATTCTGGCGGCGGCATCGGATATTTTCCTTGTCACAAACTCATGTCCTCTTCGCTCGCTCTCGTGGTTGAACAGAATCCCGGAGCAGGCAAACATGCCGTAGCTCTCCCGGTAATTTCTTGTGATCCAGTGGGCGTAGAGCTTTGCGACGCCGTAAGGACTGCGGGGATGGAAAAAGCTCTCTTCGGTATAGCCGTCAAAGCCCTCCCCCTGATCCTCCCGGCAGCCGCCGAACATCTCGGAGGTGCTCGCCTGATAATACCTTGCATCCGGCTTTACCGTCCGGATCGCCTCCAGGATATTGGCCGCCGAAATTCCCGTGATATTGGCGCTGGCGACCGGCTCCCGGAACGACTGCGCCACAAAGGACTGCGCCGCCAGATGGTAAACCTCATCCGGCAGCGATTCCTTCACCGCATAAACCATCGCGGACATATCGGTGATATCGCCGAAAATAAAATGTACTTTCTCCTTTGCGGGAAGCCCTTCCATATTTCCGAAATCCAGCCTGGATTTTCGCCGGATCAGCCCGTAAACCTCATATCCCTTCTCGATCAGCAGCTCCGCAAGATAGGAGCCGTCCTGCCCGGTTACTCCGGTAATCAAAGCACGCTTTCCCATATATTTTCCCTTTCTGCCGCCCGGGGCGGTCTTAAATCTTTTTTTGTGTAATTCCCTGCATTTTCCAGCAGACAGCCGTTTTGGCTGCCCGCCTCAGATATATTCCTCCCGGTTGCATATCTTCAGGTTTTCCAGCACCTTTTTGATATCGCCGGACGAGCTCTTTTCGCAGATCAGCATGGCGTCGTCCGAATCCACCACAATCAGATCCTCCAGGCCGACGGCCGCGATCAGCTTCCTGGTGCCTTCAATAATGCAGTTTCTGGAATTAATGGTAATGACATTTCCATTTACTACATTTCCGGCTTCATTCGTTCTTTGAATGCGCTCAATTGCAAGCCAGGAGCCTACGTCATCCCAGCCGAAGGTTCCGGGAACCGTATAGATATTTTCCGCCTTCTCCATTACTCCGTAATCGATGGATACAGAGGAAAACGCCTGGAATTCCCGCTCCAGCACCAACTCCTGCGCTTCCGTCCCGATCGCGTCCCGGATTCTTAAGAGCCCCTGCCAGGTATCCTTCATAAACAGCTCCATATCCTTCAAAATGGAAGAAACTTTCCACACGAACATTCCGCTGTTCCAGAGGTACTCCTCCGTTTCCAGATATTCCTTCGCAACCGCGAGATCCGGCTTTTCCACAAAACGCTCCACGGAAAAGGCCTGTCCCTTTCTCTCCTCCGGCTTAAACTTGATATAGCCGTAGCCGGTCTCCGGATAGCTCGGCGTGATTCCGATGGTGATCAGATTTGTGTTTTCCTCCGCCAGCCTGCATGCCTCGCTCAATACGGTCAGAAACATGCTGTTGTATTTGATCAGATGATCGGACGGCAGTACCATCATCAGCGCATCCCCGTACCTGCGCTCGATATGTACGGCGCCCAGCCCGATGCACGGCGCTGTATTCCGTCCCGCCGGCTCGCACAGAATATTTTCATCGGGGATGCCGGGCAGCTGCTCCTTCACCAGACTTTTATAGTCGCGGTTTGTCACGATAAAAATATCCTCGATCGCAGTGAGCGGCAGGATCCGATCCACAGTAAGCTGGAGCATGGTCCGCCCGTCATTCGTGAGGGATAAAAACTGCTTGGGAAAATTTTTTCTGCTGCGCGGCCAGAAGCGCTCCCCCCTTCCGCCCGCCATAATCAACGCTGTTATTTTCATTCTGCTCCGCCTTTCTCCGCTGGTAGGCACCCGCGGTTTCCTCTATTTCCGCAAACCGGTATCCGACCATGCAGGCGATGTCCGGGTTCATAAATTCCGTATTGGACGACCAGTTCGTCGCAATCACCGGCGTGCCGAAAATTTTGTCTGAGGTACATATCCTTTCGGAAGACTGTCTCTTCCGGATCAATTATCCTGTTCGTACAGCCAGCTGCTGAATTTTTTCAGACTCATCCCATTCGTTGGATTTTGAAATTCATACTCCTCTTGTCCAATTTTCTACAGCATTTCATATATGTCTTTTCCGTCATGTACGGATAATTGTTGCAGACAAATCTGCCCCCCCCCCCGAGATCAATGATCTCAGCACAATGATTTACTCTTTTTTCTTCCGGCGGAAGACTCATAAAATCTCCATAGCACCTGTGCAAATACGCCTCCCAATTATTTGGTACGGAAGCACGGAAATCTTCAAACTTCATTTTCCCATACGGAACAGAATCGCTCTCTTTGAAAGAGTGATTGTATATATCAACTACTTGAAAACTTGTGATATACTGCGTTGTTTTATTATTTTCCTGCTGGCTGATTTTCTCAAAACGCCGATAAAGTCTGCGTTCACTTCCCGGTATTCTGCTCAGCAAAAAATGTAGCGATTTGCATATTCCCTGCGCTATCAACTTCTTTGCTCCATGATACGGAATTTCCGGCTTTGATGAACCGCATAAAAAGAGCAGCTGCGACAGTATCCTGGCTTCCTTCATCTGTAACCATGCCTTAACTTTTTTATCACTCAGGTTGTCCCAGACAAAAATATCAATGTATATTCCCAGCCAGCACTTCATCTCCACTGAAAATTGAGGTACAAACTTTGTCCCCTTCTTCATCAGCTTAATCACTGCACTGCAGTATCCTTCGTGAGTTGCCGGAGTTGCCAGAACATAATCCGCTCCGAGTTCCTGTGGCATGATTTGTTTAAATCGTTCATAATTTTCCCGTGTCATCCCAACATCCAAATCATCATCCCAGGGGATAAAGCCTTGATGTCTGACAGCTCCAAGAAGCGTTCCTCCGTCCAGAAAATAGTGAATTCCGTATTTCTCACAAACCCTGTCAAAATCCTTTAAAATACCAGCTTCTGCTTTTTGTACACTTTTCAATGTTTCTGGATCATACATTCTGAACATAGCATTTTCCCCTTCTTTATCTTTTTGAAGATTGCGGCAAACGAAAAGCAGCTTTTTTATGCCCTGCCATAGTAATCATAGAAAGCACCAAGAGTACAACTGTAAGGACAGCTGCCGTTAGCACGGAAGAAAGCGCGGCGCCGGACAACCCCTGATTTCTCACAAGATATGGAGCCAGAAAAGACATACAAGCCAGAGCCAGTATATATGCAGACATAATCTTCTTTTGCTTTCTCATAACGGCCAGTACATAATAAAAATAATTATTATATGCATTAAACATTCCGTATAATAATATAATAATAAAGGTATTTTTGTATATTTTCAAATCAATTCCGTACATTATTGAAAATACAGGAAGTCCAATCCATACCCCGAGCCAGATACACAATATGGCAATCGCCAGAATAAAAAGGGATGATTTCTGCATATATCGCTTGACCGCGGCAACATCATGCGAATCCCATTTTGCTTTCATATCAACAAGCACCGGACGAAACAGAAACAGACTGAATAAATGCATAACGAAGGATGGCATGTACAATATCCCATATACATTCTGTTCCACATCTGTACAATAGGCTTCAATGGCATATCGCGGAGCATTATTTATGTACATCATAATAAACGCAGAGATAAACAAAGGTACCGCAGCCCAGAAAAGAGTTTTAATTTTTTTAAAGCTCAGCCATATTTCCGTATCTCTGAAGCAACCGGCTAACGGAAGATCATAGAGAAAAAGCAGGAAAAAAGATGCTGTTGTCATACATATCCCTGCAATACTCAAATCCCGGCAAATCAGCAGGGCAGAAACAAAAACGATTGTGGAAACCATCATTCTCAGCGCAGAAGCCTTGCCGCATAAATCTATCCTGTCCTGCTGCTGAAACATGCCGGAAAAAACATCTGCCAGCGCCTCGACTGCCTTATAAGCTCCGAAAACCATAACAGCTTTTCCTTTCGGACTGCCGAAATTGAAACTGCCGGCATAAACAGCACAAATCATAAGCATCAGTACAATCGTAATGACCCGTAAGGTAAAGTAAGTCTGAAATCGAAATTCCGATTTTATGTCCGTTGACTGCAGCGCTCTGACCTCAAAACCGCCAATCACCATCATAAGCTGCGCATTGGCATAGGCCAGCGAAAAAAATCCTCCCTCTTCCTCTCCAAGAATCCGGTTTACCGCCAAAAGCAATATCACAGAAAGCGTTGCACTGCAAACGCTTCCAGCCATGTTCCAGAAATATTTTTGTTTCCCGTCTGCCTCGCCTATCTTCATTTTACTCCTCTGCAATCATTTTCATTATTTTGTGCAGTCTTTCAGCAGATTTTTCCCAACTGTAACGGTTGAGTATATCTTCTTTAAACTGCACATTGTTTTTCTGCAAAGCAAGCAATTCACTCAGTTCCACATCTGTATTATACGGATCAATATAACAGACGGAATGCCCATATATTTCCGGAAGGCAGGATGCATTGGACACAATCACACGCGCGCCGGCCGCCATAGCCTCCAGCGGCGGGAGTCCAAAGCCTTCGTACAAGGATGGGAATATGAAAGCTTTACAGTCACTGTATAAAGCCATCATCTGTTCATCACTCACATAGCCCAGATACTTTACATTTTCAGGAATATCTAATTTATCCCGCGGAGCTTTCCCGGAGCAAACAAAGATTTCGTTTCTATGCTTTTTGGCATATTGAAAAATCCACTTTATATTTTTTCTCTCCGTTATGCTTCCCAGAGTAAAATAGTATTCGCCCGCGGGGATTTTGTCGGTTCTCTCAAAAACAGAGCAATCCGGTTTTATTCTTAAAATATGCTGCCACCCCCCCCCGATTACATCAATTCTGTTCTTACTTATATTATATTCTTGGATTATTTCTTTTTTCGATATTTCGGAATCAGTAATTACATATTTTGCTCTTCGAGTGATGCTTCGATACAGCATTAATACAAACATTCTTGTCAGCTTTTCTCCGGCGGTACGATATATTTCCGGATAAAGCTTATAGTATATGTCATGCAGATATGCAATCCCAGGTTTCAGAATCGGCACTTCATTACAAAAAGTCAGGGCTGTCATACGGTTTTTAATAATATAAAGAGCAAACCACCACTGTATCCAAAAATGCCGGTTTCCGTTGTCGCTGTGAATTGCAACCACTTCTATATTTTCATATTCAGGCCTTTCCTTGACGTTCTTTGGGATTACCAGAACCACGCTGCCCTTTGCAACGAGCTTATCCAGTTCGCTTACAGTCTCATAAGCAACCCTCTGTATTCCTGTAATTTTTTTACCCAGAAAATCTCCGCAAATTGCTATCTTTTTCATGAAAAATGTTTTCTCCTCTCTCTTTCGAGTATACAGAACATATCCTTTCCCATGGGTGTATTTCAGCCGTTCTGCAGGACGATTTTCTGCAGTCTGCAATTAATAAACTCCCAGGTTAATAATTTTGCAATGGGTGTATTTCCCTCCGTTCCATACCAGTGCGGCAGCACTTCCTCCTGCCATGGCACCCAAAAAGGAATCGCAGGATGCCAGGAGCACAATGCCTGCCAGATATTCCATCCCGCTGATATAACGGCTGCCAAACTGCTTCGTCTTGAAATCCTCAATCAGCAGCCCGCTGTCCACGGTATAATTATCTACCAGATTCTGATGCGAAGAAATCACCTTTCCGGGAAATCTTCTGTTAAACCGCTGCAGCGCTTCCTTTTCTTCCGTGAGCAGAAATATTTTTTCACAATTCCATTTTGTCAGACATTCCTCAGCCTGATCCATCAGATCATTCAGCTCCGGCTGAACGGGGTGACCGCATGGTTTCAACTGGACATAATCGGAACCGCGGCAGAATACGCCGAGTGCCTTTTCTTTTTTCAGCTTCAGATTTTCCTCCGCCTGCCGGATATAACAGTTCATGTTTTCATTAAGACAAATACCCCCCCCACTTCACAATATTGTTTTAACAAATCAGTATTTCTCTTGGCAAATTCCACCATCACACTCTCCCGGCTTCGAGGTGCCGTCCGCGCAAGAATATAATTTCCGGCAAGCGCTTTCTTCAGCGGGATGCCTCCCGGCTGTTTAAAGTACCACTCCCATATATTCCTGTTTCCGGAAACAGCTTCCCCGGAATAAACTGTTTTATAATGTTCAAAATCAACTGCCGGGATATATCCTTTCGAACGGGCATACTGGATATGTCCCAGAACATACAGGTACAGTCCCCCCAGCCCGTTTGGCGAATACGGCGGCCGGATAATATAGCAGGTCTCTCCATTCTTTGAAATAATATGCTTTTTTTCTATATATTGTCCCGTGAAAACAATATAAATGAAATCTGCTATTTTTCTGATATGCCGGTTGCTTCGAATGGCTCTTTTCAGTCGAATCCAGTTTATTTTCATCCTCCGGTTCCTTTCTCCTTTTCTTTTATTCCCATATTCTGATTGAACGGTTCTTCTTCTCTTTCGGAATATACAATTACATCCCTTCCCTGCCTGCTCCTGTCAGCCGATGCTGCCGCCGCAGGTTGTTTCCTAAAAATGTTTTGTACGATAATTTTCGTGTATTTCACAAACAACTGGTTGGCCATGCAAAGAAAAACTGTCAGAACAGCCGTGAAGGATACACAGAGCCAGTATCCATCCCCTTTAAAAAACGCCATGATAACACACACTGCAGCATAATGATTTAAAAATACCGCCTGCGATATTCCTCCCGCATATCGCATCCAGGAAAAACGGAACAAATCAGCCGCATAGCTTTTCCTGCTGAAAGCAACTGCAACAATAGCAGGGATAAGCAGCATTACCGGAAACAGGGTATCCTTTGTACTTTTTCGAAAAATCCATGTATAAAAAAATACCACATTCAGCAAAATCTCTGCTATTGTTACTGCCAGCTTTGTCCTTTTGCTATCCGGCATACTGCACAGCTTTTCATACAGGATCCAGCCCACAACACCGAAAAATATCCCGCATGCACTTCTTAATATTCCTGCACTGCATATCCCCAGCCATGCAGTATGCGAAACAAATACTTCCCCCTCGCTCTGGTGAAACAGACAGCCGAACAGGAGCATGGCCGCGACAGGTGATAATATGTAAACAAAAAAATCTCTGTTCTTTATCAGCAAATAGCTTGATGGTATCATAACCAGAAACATGGCGGAAACATACCACATCGGCGCATTGTAGGGATAGAGCATAACTCCCGCTTCTCCCATTCCCAGCAGCTCAGGAATGGCTCTTATTGTCAGATCAAAAGGCTGCATAGAAAATACCTGTTGATCCTCTATGCCGACATTTTTTGCAGATAAATAAATATATGCATATTGCATGAACAGCATCATCATAAGTGCCGTCATATATGAAGGAGCAATGCGCCGGAGCTTACCAATGGCAAACCTAAGTGCCCTTTTACCCTCATTTCTACCCCTCCCCCCCCCGATTTTACATTTTTTACCATTAAAAAGCCGGATATTACAAAGAAAATATGTACGCTTATCCATCCTAAATGATCAAAATAAGCATGGACAGAAGTTCCTTTTTCAACCTCCTTAAAACCAAGGGTATGACTGAAAAAAACACATATTGCACATGCAAACTTCAAAACATCAATCTGATAATTACGCTGTTTCGATTTCATTTTTCTCTTTCCTGGACTTTACCATTATTTTTCTGTAATAATATCAACACCGGCACCTTTATTCATCTCCAGCTCCCTTACCCGCTTCTCCAGTACAGCATTATCCTGTGCCAGATTCTTAATCCGCTCCGTCTGCTTTGAAACAATCGCAGTCAGCGACATCGCAATGACCAGAATAAAGAATATGGCAAACACAAACAGCCCATACATCGGTGTTTCAATCCCCACTGCCTTGACAAACGCGTCCAGCAGGCCCGGAAACAGCACAAGCATCCCCATGGCAAAACCCGAAAGCAGCCAGAGCAGCGTATATTTCAAGGAGAGCATCTTTCTCTTCATAAAGTGCAGGATCAGCAGAAAATAGATGACTACCACGATCCCAAGGATCGCTCTCAGGTATGTGCTCATTTTTCTCCTCCTTCCACCGTATAAACGGCATTTTTCAGTCTGTGATCAGGAAGAGACGGCGGTACTGTTCTGCTCTTTTTCGGCAGCTTCCCGTTTGTTCTTTCGGGTTCTCTTTCCGGTAAGCCGGCAGATCATAATGGCAATGGATACCTTCACCATATAGTAAACCGACCGTTTCAGATTAATCGAACTCACCCCGTTCTCCCTCTCCCGCATTACCACCGGCACTTCCCGTATCCGGGCGCCGTCCAGGCTTGCCGTGACAATGGCTTCCGGCTCCGGGTAATCGGACGGATAGTCCTCCGCATAAAACCGGATATACTTCCGGTTCACCGCCCGGAATCCGCTGGTGACATCCTTTACCCGCGCCCCGCAGCACAGGCGGATCAGCAGGCTCAGAAACCGGATTCCGGCACGTCTTCCCGCCGAGGACTGAAAGCCCTCCCGGTTCAGAAACCGAGATCCGATTGCGATGTCGGCTTGCCCCTCCGCAAGCGGCTGTATGACCTTTTCTATGTACGCCGGATCATGCTGCCCGTCCCCGTCATGCTGCACCGCAATATCATAGCCGTGTTCCAGCGCATATTTATAGCCGGTCTGCACACCGCCCCCGATGCCGAGATTGATCGGAAGGGTAACAAAGTTGTAATGATTCTGACGGCAGATTGCCGCCGTTTCGTCCTTGGAAGAATCGTTCACAATTACATAGTCATACTGCGGATAGTCTGTGATCAGACGATCCGCCACCTTCTGTATGTTTTCCGCCTCGTTGTAGGCGGGGATGATAATCAGTGCTTTTACGCTGCTATCTGCTTTCATGCGGCCCGCCTCCTGTTCCAGCCGCCTGCTGCACAGCCTCTGTATCTGTACGGGCGGAAGCTGCCCCGGTCTCTGAACCGCTCTGCAAAGGCCGGAGCGCCGGTCTGCCCAGGCCAGGAGCCGTTTTCAGAACAGTCAAGAGCCGCCCCCCCCCCCCCCCATATCCTTTCTGTACTCTTTTCCTTTTTT
>ERZ808040.795-NODE-795-length-24688-cov-6.546625_pt1 | contig 24688 bp, 17 predicted proteins | sample MGYA00380191_ERZ808040 | MGnify/ENA primary metagenome ERZ808040 (study PRJEB31490, sample SAMN06133395) | mouse gut metagenome | isolation source: J6 | host: mice | place: China: Chengdu | collected 2015-05 ...
AGCGTATCTCCCCAAATTATATGATATCCGTAAAAACCATCCTCCCGCACGGCAGGACGGTTTTCCGGACGGTGCCAGACAGCATCCGGGACAAACAGCTTTCCCGCCCTGCCTGCGCACAGCCGGACAGCAAACCTTGACGCTCCCGCAAAGCATGCTGTCCCAAAATAATCGCATCCGCGTTATTTTTTCTTTCCGCCTTGCCGTGGGCTCTTCTCTGCCGTTTTATGCGGCGTTGACGCTTTATGCGATGCTGCAGATTTGCGCGATCCCTCCGGCTTTTCCGCTTTCTTCGCCTCTTTCGCTTCTTTTTCCTCACGTTCCCTCTGCACCTTCTCTGCCTGCTCATATGCCTGCGCGTAGAAAAGCTCCTGCGAATTGATCTCCTTCTTGCGCGCCTGCCTGCGCACATAATTGCCGTCCGGCTTCATCAGCCTGCCTTTGACATTGTCCGAGAGCATCGTCTTAAACATCTGCGTGATACGGCGGCGCAGCGGTTCGGCTTCCACGCAAACAGCGACCTCAATGCGGTGGATCGTGTTGCGTGTCATGAAATCCGCGGACGAGATGTAAAGTTTCTGCCGTTCCCCCGTCCCAAACATATAGATTCTCGCGTGCTCCAAAAAGCGCCCGACAATACTGATGACCGTGATGTTCTCCGTGTAACCCTTAATGCCCGGATTCAGACAGCAAATCCCACGGATGACCATATCGACCTTGACCCCCGCCTGCGATGCCTCAATCAGCTTCTCAATCAGCACCTTATCCGTCAGGGAATTTAATTTCACGCCGATATAGCCGTGACCGCCCTTCTTTGACACCGCGATCTCCTCGTCCATCAGCCGGATCAGTCCCTGGCGCAGACCATTCGGTGCTACCATCAAATGTTTTGTTTCCGGCTCGCAGATCTGTCCCATCGAGAGCGCATTGAACACCATCAGCGCCTCCAGACCGATGTCCGTTGATGCCGTCATCAGCGAATAATCGGTATAGAGGGTCGAGGTTTTTTCATTATAGTTTCCCGTTCCGATCTGGGTAATATACTGTATTTTTTTCTTCGTTTTGCGCGTGATCAGGCACAGCTTGGAATGCACTTTCAGCCCGTCTAAGCCATAGATGATGCGGCAGCCCGCCTCCTCCAGCCGTCTTGACCACTCGATGTTATTTTCCTCGTCAAAGCGTGCTCGCAACTCGACAAGAACCACGACCTCCTTGCCGTTCTCCGCCGCCTTGGTCAACGCCTCGATGACTTTGCTGTACTTTGCCACACGGTAGAGCGTCATCTTGACCGAGACAACCTCCGGATCATCCGCAGCTTCATTGAGCAAACGCAAAAACGGCTGGATACTCTCATACGGGTAGCACAACAGGATATCCTTTTTTGCGATCTGCTCCATCATCGGCACATCATCCCGAACCATCGCACTTTTCTGCGGCACGCGCCTCTCATAAAAAAGTTCCGGCTTGGTTTTCAGGTAATCCTGGAGCTGGAAGACAAACGACAGGTCAAGCGGCGCTTCCGTATAAAATATCTGCTCCTTTGTCAGGTCAAGGTGCTCACACAGCTTTTCCACGACCTCCTCGTTGATCGCACGGCTTAACTCCGCACGCACGGCGCACAATTTTTTGCGGCGTTTGAGCAGTTCCACCATTGTCTCGCGGTAATCCGCCTCCTCCTCCCGCGGGAATTCGTCAAAGACACTCTCCTCCTCCGCCCCAAGGTCAGCGTTGCGCACAACGCGCAGCAGGGATTTTGACTTGATTTTATAATGGTCAAAAATCTGCGGCGCAAAATGGAGAATCAGCTCTTCCACGAGCATAAAGCGGTTCGGCTCGGTCTTAAGCTGGATCAGACGGTCAAACAGCCCGTTATTGCAGGGCACGATCCCGATCTTATCGCTGTTTTTTGACTCCAAAGCCGCAACGGCATAAATCTCCTTATTTTTTAAGAACGGGAACGGCTGGCGTTTCCCGACGACCTGCGGCGAGATCAGCGGGCGGATCTCCGTATTGAAATAGACTTCCAGATACGCCGCGTCCTCCTCGGAAAGTTTGGCGAAATTGATCAGTTCGATGCCGCCCTGCTCCTGCACCTGTGCCATCAGTTCAAAATAAATCCGGTCCTTTTCCTGACAGAGCTCCCTGCTCTCCCCAAGGATCGCCGCAATCTGTTCCTCCGAATTCATCTTCGTCTTGTTCTCGCATAAATTTGGTGAGTAAAGCATCTGGTCGTGCAGCGAGCCGACGCGGACCATAAAAAATTCATCCAGATTGCTCTGGAATATGGACGCAAAGGTCAGCCGTTCCGCGAGCGGTACCCGGGGATCCGCCGCCTCTTCCAGAACACGCCCGTTAAATTTCAGCCAGGACAGCTCCCGGTTCGAATAACATCCTGCCTTCATATTTTCACTCCTTTTTTGCCCTTTTGCCATACTGCGCTCCTTCCCCTCCGGCATATTCAAATTTTATCATTCGGGCAGATCCAAGCCCCCACAATAAGGATTCATACCGCAGGACACCCCCGCTATGTAGCGTGCGATGACCCTACAATAAGATGATCCCGTGTTTCTCACAGGTGCACCGCATCTCCTGCGGCCAGACACTCGCCTGCACCTCACCGACATGCGCGCGGTCAAGCAGCAGCATACACAGGCGCGACTGCCCAATGCCGCCGCCGACGGTATAAGGCAATTCCCCATCAAGAAGCATCCGGTGGTACGGCAGCCCCTTTCTCTCCTCACAGCCCGCTTTTTTAAGCTGTTCGGCAAGTGAAACCTCATCCACACGGATCCCCATGCTCGAAACTTCAAGTGCACACCCAAGCGTTTCGTACCAGAACAGGATATCACCGTTTAACGCCCAGTCATCGTAATCCGGCGCGCGCCCGTCGTGCGGCTCCCCGTCGGAAAGCTTGTCACCGATCTTCATGACAAACACGCAGCCATGTTCCTTCGTGACGGCATTCTCGCGCTCTTTCGGTGTCATACCCGGATACCGGTCAAGCAGTTCCTGTGAGGTAATGAAATAAATATCATCCGGCAGCCGCTTTACTGCCTGCGGATATTTGTACCAGACCTCATGCTCCATGTGCTTGATCACCTTAAAAATCTGGCGCACAACCGCCTGCAGGGTTTCCACCGTGCGCTCGTCTTTCGTGATGACCTTCTCCCAGTCCCATTGATCCACATAGCAGGAATGCAGGTTGTCAAGTTCCTCGTCCCGCCGGATCGCATTCATATTTGTATAGAGCCCTTCGCCCGGCCGGAACCCATAGCGCTTCAATGCCATGCGCTTCCATTTCGCCAGCGACTGCACGACCTCAATCTCCTCGCCCGCAACGCCTGCAAGGTCAAAACCTACTTTCCGCTCGACACCGTTTAAGTCGTCGTTGAGCCCCGAACTCTTCTCGACAAAAAGCGGAGCGGAAATACGCTCAAGATTCAGTTCCTTCCCAAACTCCTTTTGGAACGTATCCCGGATATACTTGATCGCCTCCTGCGTCTCACGGACACCGAGCCGTGCGTCGTAGCCCTTTGGTAGTATCAATGCCATATTTTTTCCTCCTCAGTTCCCTTCGTCTATTATCCTTTAGTATACCCTTTTTTTCCCTGTACCACAAGGATTTTTTTCAAAATATACCATGTTCTCCGAACATGCTGCCTTCGGCGGATGCACACGGTTCGCCAAGGAAGATGTCCTCCTTCGTCGGACGGCGAACCGGCGCTGGTATCATATCTGTCGATATCATACCATGTTCTCCGAACATGCTGCCTTCGGCGGATGCACATGTTTTGCAGTAATTTCCTAAAATGTAAATAATGATTGCGGTATTTCCGGGAATCGTATATACTATTGAAGAAAGGCGGTGCGATATCCTAAAACATACCGTGTACAGGACTGCCGCCGGAAAGGAAAGAAATCACTATGGAAAATGAAGAATTAAAACAAGAAACTATCTCCAGTACCGAAACCGAGCCGGCTACGGATCAGGGGGCACAGACCACAGAAACCGCCCCGGCAACGGAGGATATCCCTTCCATGTCGGAATTTGAATCACAGATCAACCATTCCTTCCGCAAGCTCAAGGCGGGAGATATCGTGACCGGCACGGTCATCGGCATTTCGGATACCGAGGTTACGGTGGACTTAAACAGTTATGCCGAGGGGATCATCAAGCTGGAGGAGCTAAGCAACGATCCGCGTTTTTCCATCAAGGCAGATATCCGGATCGGCGAGGAGATTTCCGCGACTGTCCTGCGCGAAGACCGCGAGGGCAATATCCTGCTCTCCCGCAAGCAGGCAGATGATGTGCTGGCATGGGACACCCTAAAAACCATGATGGCCGACCGCACACCGGTGACCGTAAAAGTGGCGCAGGTCGTCAATGCCGGCGTTGTTACCTACCTGCACGGCATACGCGCATTCATCCCGGCATCAAAACTTGACATCAATTACGTGGAAGACCTCTCGACCTACGTGGGGAAAGAGCTCACCGTCCAGGTCATCACCGTGGATGAGGAAAAAAAGAAACTCGTGCTCTCCGCAAAGGATCTCCTCCTTGAACAGGCAATCGCCGAGAAGAACAGCCGCGCCGCAAAACTGACAACAGGAACCGTGCTCTCCGGCAAGGTAGAAAAGCTTATGCCGTTCGGTGCTTTCGTTGATCTCGGAAACGGCCTTTCCGGTCTGGTACACGTGTCCCAGATCAGCGAAAAGCACATCAAAACACCGGCCGAAGTCCTCAAAGTCGGTGACGCGGTCAAAGTTAGGGTACGTGATGTCAAAGACGGAAAAATCAGCCTGAGCATGAAAACAGTAAACGAAAAAGACGAGGCGGCGGAGGCAAACGACGCTCCGATGGAATTCTCCACCGGAGGGGAAGCCACCACCGGCCTCGCGGAACTGCTGAAAAATATCAAGCTTTCCTAAAAGCAAATCTTCCCAGGAAACCTGGCGTTCGGTCCTTCTCTTTGATGACTTGCTCCGTAATCACCTCGAGCATGCCTTCCTCCCCGACCGGACGCCAGTTTTCTTCCTCGCCCTCCGGCACTTTCATTTCTTCCTGGTCGATCGCCTTCTCATCCATGACCGTGCCGTACGCTTCCTTCATCCGGTCTTTCAACAGATTTGTAAGGTAGCGCGTACGCCCCTCCTCCTGTTCCGGTTCCCTGAAATTCTGGACTTCCTCATTGATCGCCAGCATCTTCCGGTCAAGGAAGGACACCAAATCGGCGCACTCTTTTAACTCCCGCGTAATATGATCCGGCGCATTCCCCTCAAATTTATAGTAAATTTTATGTTCCAGGCTTGCCCAAAAATCCATCGCGATCGTCCGGATCTGTATTTCCACTTTGGTGTCAATCACTTCATCCGACAGAAAGATTGGCACGGATACGATCATATGATAGGAAGTGTAGCCGTTCGGCTTTGGGTTCACAATATAGTCTTTCACCTTCAGCACCGTGATATCGCTCTGCTTGGCGATCAGGTCTGCAATCCGGTAAATATCGCTCGTGAACGAGCAGATAATCCGGATACCCGCAATATCGTTTATATATTTCACGATATTCTCCACCGTAAGCTCCCTGCCGCCGTGACGCATTTTCTTGGCAATGCTCTGCGGTGACTTCACGCGCGAGGTAATATGTTCGATCGGGTTATACTGGTGCGCCTGCTTAAACTCGCTGTTCAATATCTCAAGCTTTGTTCCGATCTCAAGCAGTGCCGCGTTGTACAAAAGGAGCGTGCGGCTCCAGAGCTCCTCTTCGTTAAATGACATTGGCAGATCCATCTCTATTTCACCTTAACTTTCCTAATTCTTATCCTTATTTAAACTAAACTACCCTGCATCCGTAAAAGCAAAACACGCAGATTTTGCTTTATAGGTACATTCTAGCACAGATTTATGAACAAAACTTGAATTACCATGTTTTTTCAGTAAAGTTTAAGAATTCTTTTCGAATTCTGTCAGAGTTGACGCTTTTTGGGTTTTATGCTATGATATCCATAAGCGCCCGGGGCAGACCCGCCTTGGCGTGCACCACAAAAGCAAAAGAATCATTTCATAAAAGCGAGGTAAATTTATGTTTGCACAAACTATGGTCGATTTAGGCCAGAACCGCTCTACCATCCGTGAGATTTTTGAATACGGGAAGCGGCGCATTGCCGAAGTCGGCGCAGAAAATGTCTACGATTTCAGCATCGGCAACCCCAGTGTCCCCGCACCGGACTCCGTCCGCGGGGCAGTTATGGAAGTGCTCGACACATTCGGTCCGGTCGATACCCACAGCTATACGAGCGCACAGGGGGATGCCGCCGTGCGTGCGGCGATGGCACAAGATCTGAACCGGCGTTTCGGCACGGATTTCCACGCCGACAATTTTTATATGACGGTCGGTGCCGCAGCAGCTCTTTCTGCCTGCTTCCGGGCACTTGCCGAGCCGGGGGACGAGTTTATCGCGATCGCACCGTTTTTCCCGGAGTACCGCTGTTTTGTCGAAAAAGGTGCCGGTGCCAAGCTCGTTGTTGTGGATGCGGACACCACTGCTTTCCAGATTGATTTTGCCAGGCTGGACGCAGCGATTGGACCGCACACAAAAGCAGTCATCATAAATTCACCGAACAACCCGTCCGGCACGGTCTACTCCGAGGGAACGATCCGGCAGCTGGCTCAGCTTCTGACCGAGAAAAGCAAAATGTTCAGCCACCCTGTCTTCCTGATCTCGGACGAACCTTACCGCGAGCTTGTCTACGATGACATCCGTCTGCCGTTTGTCACCAAATACTACAGTAACACTTTTGTCTGCTACTCCTACAGCAAATCCCTTTCGCTGCCGGGAGAGCGCATCGGGTATGTACTCGTGCCGGATTCGCTTGAGGACGCGAAAACCGCATATGCCGCCATCTGCGGAGCGGGACGTGCACTTGGCTACGTCAACGCACCAAGCCTTTTCCAGCGCGTCGCAGCAAAATGTGCCGGGCAGACTGCAGACATTTCTGTTTACGCAAAAAACCGCATGCTTTTGTATCAAGGCCTGCTTGACCTCGGCTTTTCCTGTGTCAAGCCGGAAGGGGCATTCTATATTTTCCCCCGCTCCTTGGAACCGGACGCAAAAGCTTTCTGTGACCGCGCGAAAAAATACGACCTGCTCCTTGTTCCGGGGGATGATTTTGGCTGCCCGGGGCATGTCCGCATCTCATACTGCGTGCCGACCGAGCGGATTGAAAGGGCGTTAGGCCTTTTCGCAAAACTCGCCGAAGAATATAAAAAATAAGAGCACAAACAAAAAATGTAAAGGAGAATACCAAATGAGCTGGAAAATTTTCGAAAATGCCCTTGTTTTTCAACAGAACCGATTTCACAGAACCTCCCTTATGGTTCATGACAATGTCATAGCGACCAGCGGAGAACCGGACGCGGATGTCGAGCGTATCGACTGCTCCGGCAAGCGCCTGATCCCAGGCTTCATCGACATCCATACACATGGTGCGGTGGGCTGTGATTTCACCTACGCAAAACCGGAAGAAATCCACCGCGCGCTACGCTGGTACGCGTCCCACGGCATTACCTCGGTCGTCCCGACCATCATGACGGAAACCATCCCCTGCATCAATGCTGCCTTGGAAAACCTTGCACTGGCATACAAAGAGCAGAAAAACGGCGCACATGATGAGGCACACATCCTTGGCATCCGGCTGGAAGGCCCGTTCCTTGGTGAGGAAAAACGAGGGGCGCACGATGCAGACAAACTTCTCTCGCCGGACGCGGATCTGCTGAGGCAGTTCTTCCAGACGAGCAGCGGGCTTCTCCGCATCGTTGACATTGACCCGACCCTGCCGGGCGCGCTGGATCTGATCTGGCAGCTCCGCCGCCAATTCGTATTTTCACTGGCTCACACAACCTGCGATTACGAATTGGCAAAAGAAGCGTTTTTTGCAGGTGCCGTCAATATTACCCACCTTTTCAACGGGATGACCGGGCTGCACCACCGCGCCCCGGGACTTATCGGGGCTCTGTATGATTTTGCGGAATACGGCGAGATCATCTGCGACGGTGTCCATGTCCATCCGTCCGTGCTCCGTCTGATGTTTTCCGGCTGCCCGGATAAGTTGGTCACCGTTTCCGATTCCATGAGCGCTACCGGGCTTTCGGACGGCGAATACTCATTCGGCGGGCAGGCCGTCACCGTAAAAGACAGCCTTGCGGCTCTCGCGGACGGCACGATCGCAGGTTCCACGTCAAACCTTTTTGACAACATCAGCACACTGATCGCTTCCGGCATTTCCCCGCTGCACGCAATCTCTTCCGTCACGACGAATGCCGCTGCAGCCGCACGCCTTTCCAGATACTACGGTTCCTTCCAGCAGGGGCGCAGCGCTGACTTTTTGATCACCAACTCCGACTACCAGCTTCAGGAAGTATGGATTGACGGTGAGCGTGTTCCCCTTGAAAAATAGCCTTTCTTAAAAAATCGTAAAGCCTCTCGACAACCGCACAAAGGCGATATATAATAGAAGCTATACTGAGTATAAGAAAGGGGTCTACATATGGAAAAATTATTACTGAAAGCGTGCCAGAACGGGCAAAAGGGAGTTGTGCTGTCCTTCCTAAAAAAGGACGGGATCAATGTCAACGCGGTGGATGAAATGGGCTTTTCGCCATTGCATTACGCCTGCAAGCGGGGCTACCGCGATATCGTAAAGCTCCTGATCGACAAGGAGGCGGACGTAAACCAAATTTCAAACGAAAGTGTGACACCTCTACATATGGCAGTGGGATCCGGCAACAAGGAGGTCTTCAAACTCCTGACCGACGCAGGTGCGGATATCAATGCGACAGACCGGAACGGCAAAACTTCCCTGATCTACGCGGTAGAGGCGAAAAAAGCGGAAGCAGCAAGATATCTTGTCGAGCTTGGTGCGGATATGTCCATCATGGATAACCAGAACCATACCGCGATCGACTACGCGAACGCGCTCGGCCTTGTACAACTGATCGAGAGCATGTCAAAGGAAAGCGCGGGAAACGCGGATGCCTACGGTAATACCCCCCTCCATCAGGCATGTTACAACGAGCAGGGGGAAGTGGTAAAAGCCATGCTCTCAAAAGGTGATATTGACATCAACGCGCGCAATGACAACAAGCAGACTCCTCTCTATGTTGCCACCGCACAGGACAACCTCCTGATCGCGGAACTCCTTTTGGAGGCAGGTGCGGATACCAATATCAGCGGAAACAACGGCTATGCCCCGCTGCATGTCGCGGCAGGCAATATGAATGAGCGGCTTGTCAAAAAACTTCTTGAGCATGGCGCGAACATCAACGAGCGCGACGAGGAAGGTGAAACTGCACTGATCATTGCGGCGCGGCGCGGCAGCAACTACATTGTGGAGGCATTGATCGAGAGGGGTGCGGATGTTACTTACGCCGACCTGTCGGAACACACGGCGCTCTACTACGCGACCGAAGCAGGTTACAACGATATCGTGGAAAAACTTCTCGTCGCTGGTGCAGAAAATTAATATGCGGGAAATCGCCGATAAAAATGTTTCCCGCGCCGGATTTACGCCGCGAAGCGGCATATTCCTTTACAAATCCGTGTGCCTTTGCCGAAGGCTCTAACACCAGCGCCCGCTGCGCATACCTGTTTACAGGCTTTCGCGGCGGGCGCAAAAATTACGCCTGCTGTTATATGGCAGGTACAAAATCAAAGGGGGATCATGTTATGGATATCAATGAACTGAAAAAAGCACTTGGGGATTCCGTCACGACCAACCAAAGTAAATATATCCCGTGGTGGACCTGCGAGTTTGACGAAAATTTGTACCGTTACCATCTCTATAAACCGGAAGAAATCCAGTCGGTAGAGGATTGTCTGGCAGGCTGCGACAAAGCCGCCCTCAGCGACACCTCCGGGAACGGGGGATTAAGCCTGTTCCACATGCTCGTGTGGTGCAATTTCCACCATGCGGTTGAGAATATCCTAAACAACAAGGATCTGGGCATTGACGTAAATATGACGGACGGCAGGGGCAAGGGGCTCACCCCACTCATGCTCGCCTGCACCCGTGCCAACTATAACATGGTAAAGCTTCTGCTTGACCACGGCGCAGATGCTGCAGCGGTCAACGCGGCAGGACAGAACTTATGGCATATCCTCGCCTGCCCGCGCCTTGAAAATTTCCAGAACGGCTTTGAGTGCCAGCGCTACAGCATGGATCAGCGCGCGCTGATCGCGGAGCTTCTCACTGACGGCATCAACGACACGGACGCAAACGGCATGACACCTCTTGTCTCCATGATCGAAAACGAAACCACCAATCTTTCCTGGGCATTAACCGAAGCGTTTTTAAAGAAAGGCGCACGGACGGACTACGTTGATGAAAACGGCAATACCCTGCTTTTGATGGCTATCCACAAACACCATATGACAGCGGCACTGCTCCTCGCAAAATGCGGCGATATGATCAACACCCCAAACACCAGCGGGGAGACCCCGATGCAGGCAGCGGTCAAAATTTATAACGAAGGGCTCTGCATGGCGCTAAAGGATGCCGGGGCAAACGAGGATTGCGAGGCAAGCCGCATGAACATAGCAAACTTAAGCCGCGTCACGCACAATGCTTTTGCGAGTTTTTCGGACGACGAGCGGGATAAGATTTCCGTTGCACTCTATCTCGCCAAAAAACTGATCGCGAAGATCGATACGGATGACGATGACGACATGGGGCATCTTGAGGGTATCATGCACAATGCCCTGGTAAACGACAAGAAATGCCAGGTTCTTGACCTGTGCCATGAAGCAGGCATTGATTTCACCACACCAATCCACTCCGGCGGCAGCGTATTCTGCCTGCGCGACAGAATCATTTCCGGCCGGTACGGCATCCATGTCATCAATAAGCTGGTTGAGCTTGGCGTGGATATGAACGAGGCTGTGCTCCGGGGCAGGACACCCGCCAACCTGGTCGCGGCATGCCAGCCAAGGAACATGTTAGGTTCCGGCAAGAAAAAAGACGACTACGCGGAGAGCGCGGCACCATTGTTCTCAAAAGAATCCTGTGAGCAAATTGACAATGACGGGCTTTGCGCCGTACACTGGGCGGCACGCAACGGGCATCTTGAAATGCTTAGGATCATGGCCGAAAAAGGCGTCGACTTAAACATCACACAGGATAAGCCTGCCGAGGCCGGCAATACCCCGCTCCACACAGCCTGCATCTACGGGAACAGTGAAATCGTGAAATTTTTGCAGGAAAACGGCGGCGACAGCTCCCTGGCAAACATCAACGGCGAACTTCCGGCGCACCATGCTGTCTTGAAAAAGAAATACGGCGGCGATTTATCCTCCAAACAAAGAGCCGAAGTCCTGAAAGAACTCAAAACCCTTGACGGCGCAAGAAATGACGGCAAGACCCCGCTCATGCTCTTAATGATGACGGATATCAACACGGCGAACGAACTCCTCCCAATCTTCCTGGAGAAAGGCGTGGATATCAATGCCACGGACAATGTCGGCAACACGGCATTGCTCCTGCATACAAAGACTTTGAATATGTGCTTCAAGGATGTTATCAAGGAGCTCGTGCGCGCAGGCGCGGATGTCAATATGACAGACAATACCGGAAGCACGGCACTGTACTACACGTTAAAATATGGCAATCAGGAGGCAGCCCGCTTCCTGATCAAGAAGGGCGCAGATTACAACCATACAAACAACAAGGGCGAAAGCTGTGTCCAGGTTGCCGTGGAGAAGGGTTACGACACGGTGCTTGAACTGATGACGGATATCCAATAAAAACGAAGCAGCTGCAAATCAATTTTGCAGCTGCTTTTCTTACTTTCTACATCAGGGTTTCGCCTATTCGTCCGCAAACTCCCTGACCAATTCATAGGAATAATGATAACAGCTGGCAAAGAGTTCCTCCTGATAGCCGTTCTCCAACAGTTCTTCCTGCTCGTCCTCGTCCAAATCCTCCGGCCAGAGGTACTCTTCCTTCAGCATGTCCGAAAGCAGAGGGAGAATCTCGTCCTCATCTCCGCCTTCCGCCATTTTCTCCATATCCTCACAGCATATGACAATAAAAGCAAACAACTCCTCCAATTTCTCCGTCAGCCACACAGCATTTTTGTTTTCCTGCCGTCCTACTGCCTCCCGGTAAATACGCACGAGAAAAATCAGCGCAAAAGGCGTACAGTGCCATAACGTCCCCTGATGTTCGATGCATTGCGCAATCTCCCCAAAAGCGTGTTCCATCCCGTCGCGGTCTGCCATCGCCCCAAGCACCGCAAAATGTTCCGGGAACTCCCCTGCGCACCCGTATGCGGTGCTGAGCTGTCCCCACGGCACGTCCTCCATTTTCAGGCTGTTGATAAATTCTTCATTCTGTCCCATTACTGCTTCTCCTCCATTCCTTTTTTATTTATGAAACTTTTCCGCGGAAATGTGCGTTTCATTTCTTATTCCTTTCCATATCCGCCACTGTCACCCCCGCCGCCCGATACTCACGGTACTGCCCTTTTGTCTCGCGCTTTACTTCATACAGCGCCTCATCCGCGTGCGCGATCAATTCCGACAGTTCCGTCCCCGCGTCGACCGTCCATGCAAAACCGCAGGAAACACCGATCACACGCCTTTCCTGTTCCGACAGGGTGACCGGGTTCGAGGCAAGCGCACCATAGAGCATATCCAGATACCGCCCAAACTCTCCCTTCTCCCCACAGCCGTATATCATCATACAAAACTCATCGCCCGACCGCCTTGCCGTGAGGACATGCTCCTTCGGCAGAGTGCGCAAAACATACGCGAAGCCTTGCAGATACCGATCTCCCGCGTCGTGGCCAAAAGTATCGTTGATGGTCTTGAACGCATCTAAGTCAAGCATTACCGCAGCACAGGACTGCCCTTCCGGCAGCTTGCGCACAATCTCCGCTGCCACCTGCTTAAAATACGGATATTTATACAGACCGGTCAGCGGGTCATGTGTATTCTCATACTGCATCCGCTGTTTTTCCATAATATATTTTGTAGTATCTGTTATTACACCAAGACATCGCTCCTTAGATTGGGACATATGGATGCGGACAAATCTTGTATCGCTGATTTTGTAGATATCCGTCTCACCCGGAACCAACCCCTCCATGACAGCCCGTATGTAGTTTTCAAACAACGCGGAATCCCCGCAGATTTCCTCTGCTGTTTCCCCCTGCATATCAAGCATGTCCTTCAAACCCGAGGTGACAAACAAATGACCCGTCTTGCCCTCATACTCAAACGCCGCCAGAGGTATCCCGCTCAGTTCAATGATCCGGGAAGTCCGCCCGGTAATACTCACGATGCTGTCAACCATCGTATTGATCCCGCTGCTCAACTCCTCAAACTCACGGTTTCCTCCCTGTTTCACCCGGATGCCCAGATTCCCCTGAGTGATTGCCGAGAGATTTTCAATAATCCCATGTATGCCGTCAATCACCTTGCGCCGGACAAGATAATTTAAGCTGACGATGACCACCGCCTCCACAAGCAGCAAATACAGCAATGTAAGCACCACATTAGTCCAGAGTTCCCTGAGCAGAAGCGTTTTCGGCAGAGCCGTACAGATCAGCACATCCTCAAACTGTTTGCTTACCACATACATTTCCTTCCCGTCCCCATCCGTCCGGTATGCGCCCTCCATACAGCCCAAAAGCTCGCCAAGTTGGAAATATTCCCCGCAAAATTCCCTGTCCATCCCGCCGGAATGCCCTAAAATCCTGCCGTTTACGGCATCCAGCACAAACAATTCCTCCCCTTCATCCGTCGGGAATCTGGAAAATATATAATCGTAAGAATTTCTCGCCTGTGCCTCCATCTGCCGAACCGGCTTAAAGCCGACCTGAACAACCTCACTGCCTTCCTTGCTGCATACCCCGACATATTTCATGACCTTACCTTCTGCGGCATTCGGCTGCTCGTCCTGAATCAAGTAAGCATCATCCCCCTCCCTTCCCAAAAGGTCAAGGAACGGCCTTGTCTGCTCATGCTCAGCCATGTCAATACCAACATACTCCGAAACGGAGCCTGCAACAATAATCCCGTTATCATCAATGATATGCAGCTCGTCCACATCCAAAAGTGCCGCAAGATACTGCATTTGGGCAACATCCATAGACAAACCCTCCTGATGTTCCATCATATAAGCTGCTGCCTTCGCCCTCGTAAGGTAATCCATATCCAGATTCTCATTCATCAGTTCCAATTCCATGCGGTTTGTCTCAAGTGTATGGACGACCTGCTCGATCTTTCCGCAAAAACTATCATACTGCTCCTTCTCAAGATTATGCAGCGTAAACCCGAAATTAAAGGAAAGAATCAATAAGATTCCCAAAGTCATAATCACCGATGTATATTTAATAAATATTTTCTGCACGCAGACTTTCCTCCAAATATTTATAATGTTTCACACATCTTTAGGGGTGTTTCCCACACCCAAATAATTTTGTCGATTGCAAGGCTGTTATCATTATAAACATTCTAAGGGAATTATCAAGCGGGTGCATCAAAAAAGCTTGGCTGCGTGACAAATAGTCATCTCACAGCCAAGCAGGCATTTTCCTTTTCCCTTAACCTTCTGCAGGTAGCGTCTGCTCCTTCGGATCCTTGGCGTACAAAAGCTTGAGGATGATCGGTGTCAGGATGGAGGATACAATAATCAGAAAGATGACTGCCGTAAAAAACACGGGTGTCATAAGACCCACAGAAAGGCCTTTTTGTGACACGATCAACGCCACCTCACCGCGCGTCATCATGCCGACACCAATCTTTAATGCATCCTTGCCCTTAAATTTGCAGAGCCTTGCCACCAGACCACAACCAACAATCTTGGAAACCAGACCGACGAGCACGAAAGCAAGCGCGAATAAAAGAATCGCACCGTCAATATTGTCAATGTTCGTCTTCAAACCGATACTCGCAAAAAAGACAGGTCCGAACAGTATGTAAGAACTGGTATCCATTTTCTGCGCAATATAATTGGAATCCCGCAGGCTGCACAGGACGATGCCCGCCACATATGCGCCGGTTATATCGGCAATCCCAAAATACCGTTCCGCTATGTAGGACATTGCGAAGCAGAATGCCAGACCAAGGATCGGGATCCGCCTCGTATGCGGATATTTCGCGTCAAACTTGCGGAACAGGAAATAAAACAGAAAACCAGCCACTACCGCCACTACAAAAAACAATACCGTATTGAGCATTACCTTGCCTGGATTGGAATCCGGGCTTTTAAAGCCGATGACAACGGTCAGTACGATAATGCCGATCACGTCGTCAATAATAGCCGCGCTTAAGATCGTCGTGCCGACTTTCCCCTTAAGCCGCCCCATTTCACGGAGCGATTCGACGGTGATGCTGACGGAAGTTGCCGTCAGGATCGTGCCGATAAACACTGCCTTATAAAATTCCTCGCTCCCCCACGGCGCGGCTCCGTAAAAACCCATGTAAAGCAATGTACCAAAAACAAGAGGGACAAATACGCCCGCGCACGCGATCAGAAACGCGATCGGGCCGGTGCGCACCAGCTCCTTGATATCCGTCTCTAAGCCAGCCGAAAACATCAGAAGGATTACACCGATCTCGGCCATCTGCACAAGGAAATCTGTCTGCCCAACCCAGCCCAATACGCTCGGTCCAATAAGCAGACCCGCAATAATTTCCCCTACGACCTGCGGAGCCTTGCATTTTCTCGCAAGAATGCCAAACAACTTTGCCATTAAAATAATGATGGCAAGATCCTTAAAAACACCATACGCCTCCATAGCTGCCTCCATGTTCCAAAGTATAAAATTTCTATAAACTTGTCGAACCCAGAATCAGATTGTATCACAGTCGGCGGCAAAATGCAAGAGTATGTCTGAAGAAATTGCTGTTCATAAGCACCGCCTGTCAAACCATCCGGCGGGTTATACGCGGATTTGCCAAGGAACTTCCGGATTGCGGTGCAACCCGGAGTTCCCCCCGCTTTCCTAACAGATCTCCGCCCCTGCAGGCATCGGCTTCTCCGGTGCCATCAAAGCCAGTTTGCCGTTTTCATCCTCCGCACATAAAAGCATGCCCTCGGAGAGTACGCCCGCCAGCGTTGCAGGCTTTAAATTCACAAGTACCATCACCTTTTTCCCGACCATTTCCCGGGCGGAATAATGCGCCTTAATACCGGAAACGATCTGTTTGACCTGACTGCCGATCCTTACCTGCGAACAGAGGAGTTTCTTCGACTTTTTAACCTCCTCACACGCGATGATCTCGCCGACCTGGAACTGGAGCTTAGCGAAATCATCGTACGTGATCTCTGTCTTCGGCTCGATGTCGATGACGGACTGTTCGCCTTCGGTTTCTCCGCCTGGCTGCCCTGATACGGCATTTGCCGTGCTGTTTCCGGAAGCACCTGCCTGAGCCGTTCCCGGCACACTGCCCGCCGGATCCTGCCCTGCCGTTCCCTGTGCTTCCTCTGCCGCTGCTTCCGCTTTCTGCGCCTCGGCAACCTTCGCCGCTTTCTCCTGCACTTCCTTCATATCAAGCCTTACAAACAGGATTTCCGGCGCGTCCGTCACCTTCGTCCCGGATACATATCCGCCGAAGTTTTTGCATTCCTCAAGGCTTTTCTTCTCCGCGTGCAGCTGCGCAAGTATCTTTCCTGTGGTTCCCGGCATAAACGGCTCAAGCAGCGCGGCACCGATGGAAATACCCTCCACCAGATTGTAAAGCACAGTCTTCAAGCGCCCCTGCTTCGCCTCATCCTTCGCAAGTGCCCAAGGCATGGTTTCATCAATGTATTTATTGCAGCGTTTAAACAGCGCGAAGATCTCCGTGATCGCGTCCGCCACGCGAAGTTCCTTCATCTTCTCCGCCACACGGTCTGCCGTGCCTACGGCTGCCGCTTTCAGGTCGGCATCAACCTCCTCCGCCGCGCCCGCATCCTCCACCACGCCGCCAAAATACTTGTTTGACATGGAAATCGTGCGGTTCACAAGATTGCCGAGCGTATTCGCGAGGTCGGAGTTGATGCGTTCCGCCATCAGTTCCCAGCTCACCGCGCCGTCGTTGTCAAACGGCATTTCATGGAGCACAAAATACCGCACCGCATCCACGCCGAACAGCTCCGCCAGATCATCCGCGTACAGCACGTTGCCGCGCGATTTGCTCATCTTCACGCTCTTACCGCTCTCGTCCGTGCGAAGCAGCCACGGATGCCCGAAAATCTGCTTCGGAAGCGGCACCTCGAGCGCCATCAGCATGATCGGCCAGTAGATTGTATGGAAGCGGATAATGTCTTTGCCGATCAGGTGCAGGTCGGCAGGCCAATATTTTTTAAATTGCTCCGTGGAAGCGCCGTCCGTGTCGTAGCCGATTCCGGTAATATAGTTTGAGAGTGCGTCAATCCATACATAAACGACATGCTTGTCGTCAAAATCAACCGGGATGCCCCACTTGAACGAGGTGCGCGACACACACAGATCCTGCAGGCCCGGCAGTAGGAAATTGTTCATCATCTCGTTTTTGCGCGATACCGGCTGGATAAATTCCGGGTGTGTGTTAATGTGCTCGATCAGGCGGTCGGCGTACTTGCTCATACGGAAGAAATATGCCTCCTCCTTCGCCGGCTTCACCTCCCTGCCGCAGTCCGGGCATTTGCCGCCCACAAGCTGGGATTCCGTCCAGAAGGATTCGCACGGTGTGCAGTAAAGCCCCTCGTAGGAGCCCTTGTAAATATCGCCCTTATCGTAAAGTTTTTTAAAGATTTTCTGCACCTGCTTCTCATGGTCGGTGTCCGTCGTGCGGATGAAACGGTCGTAGGAGGTGTTCATCCGATCCCATATCTTGCGGATTTCCCCCGCTACGCCGTCGACAAATTCTTTTGGCGTGATGTTTTGCTCCGCCGCTTTCTGCTCGATTTTCTGACCGTGTTCGTCCGTCCCGGTCTGGAAATATACATCGTAGCCCTCCAGACGCTTGTAGCGCGCGATGCTGTCTGCAAGCACCGCCTCGTAAGTGTTGCCAATGTGCGGCTTGCCGGATGTGTAGGCGATGGCCGTTGTGATGTAATAAGGTTTCTTTTCCATAGCTGATCTTTCCTTTCTGGTTTTAGTTCCGCAAGCACCCTGCCGGTACCCAATACCCAGAAGGTATTTTTGTCCGACCCGCTCCCAAAAATCCCTCCGGGTTCTGTCCGGGCACTTGCTGTTTTTTCGTTCCGCAAACCCCTCTCCGGTACACCGAAAAAAAGCTCCTGCCTCTATCTTTCCCGATAAAGACAGGAGTTATCTCCCGTGGTACCACTTTATTTCGCACATCCCTCACGGAATGTGCCTCGTCTGCTGCTGTCACCGCTACGCTCTCCCACATTCCCCCTGTGCACTGCCCGAAGCATACTATGACCTACAGCATATCGCGCTAACGGGCGCATCCGTCGCAGTCTAAGCCCGCCGGAACATCCATATGCAGCAACCATATCCGGCTTTTCTTTGTCCAAAGCAATCCACTTACATCCCTGCAAGTCCCCTGCCTGCAATCTCCTCGACTGCGCAGCTCCGGAACCATTTTCCGACGCTTCCCCTTCTCCCGCTCTCAGCAGGACAGCCTTGCTGTCCGCGGAATTCTCTGTAAAAGCTTTCACCCCGTACTCTTTCCTTCCCTGCCTTTTTCCTATTCCCCGCGGAAGCAGCCGCCCCCGCCGTTTTATGATAGCAATATAACATCGGATTCAGGATTTGTCAAGGCAAAACAAAATATTTGCCCGGCATTTTGTACGGGATGCACAAACTGCATGTTAAAAGACACCCACACCTGCAAAGATGCCGCATTCACACAGAAAACAGCAACGTCCCGCTCCTGCACTGTTTGCGAAACGGGCGGTCATTATCACGCAGTGCCTCAGCGCAGGGGCAAGGTCAACCGCGAAAGACATAAAGCACAGCCTTTCATGGTGGGGCATTTCCGAAATCAGGATATTTACGGGCAGGCTTATGAATGATATCGTCCGGGAAAACCTCACCGAAAAAAAGCGCACCAAACTTACGGAAAAAATGAAACAGCTGTCAAAAAAACTTGCCGCCACCGGCTACCAAAAACCCGCAAGGACAAAGACCACCCCAAAAGTAAAATTTCTTATCTGCCGTGTAATACAGAAATCATTACATAAAAATAATCCTGAATACCCTGATGGCGTATACTGGGAAAAAATGGGGTGGCTTGACAAAAACAGACCGTGGAAGCACAGGGGGATTTAGGCTCACCCCCGCTCCCCAAAACCCTCAAATATTTTTTTCGTGCAGACCGCTATCGCAAGGGAAACACTTCCCGCAAACAATATAACAGCATATTCATACCCTTCACACAAATCAAACAAAACCCCATAGAGCGCATTGCCGAGCGGCTGTGCGCACATGGAAAACATAAGGACTGCGGCAATCACCTTCCCGATCAGCTCCTGCGGTGTTTCCATCTGCATAAAGGACATCATCTGCACGGTAAAAATAGTTGAAAAGAACATAATAATAAAACAGCACAGTGTCATAACCAGATAACAAACCATCCCGGATGCAGAAAGCATCTGAGAAACCGCAATCGGGAATACAAAGGCGGCGCAAAGAATTAACAGATTCCCGGTCTTTTGAATCTTTAGCTTCTTTACCAGGACTCCCGCGCCAATCCCACCGGCAAGGCTTCCTGCGGCAAGCGCCCCCTGGGCATATCCATAAAGCTTATTGACATAATCAGAATCATATCCTGCCTTATCAAACATCACCTCCGTCACCAGGTAAGGCAGACCGACAAGAATCATGGCGGAAAGGAAGAGGTTCACCCCGCACACGACGGATACGGTTTTCCCGATTGCGGGCTTATCCCTGCGGATAAACTGGATACTCTCCGCAAAATCCTTTTTTACGATCTTCCATACCCCGCCGCCGGACTCCTGCCTTTGAAACGGAATCTTGATAAACAGTTCCATCACTGCAGACAAAATAAAGCATAGCGTGCAGACCCACAAAACCGGTTTCAGACCGTAATTGCTGTATAAAATCCCGCCAAGGACAGGACCTGAAAGGGCGGCAAGCGAGCTGATAATATTGACCACCGAATTTGCCTCCATAATATGCCCGGTGCTTACCAGTGCCGGGATACTCGCCTGCACAGCCGGCTGGTACGCGCCCGCAATCCCGTACAAAAGCATTAGTGTGACCACAATCAAAAGGATAAGGTTCACTCCACCAGACAATATGGAAAAGGCAGCAATCACCGCAGCCGTGAAAAAATCCAGTATCACCATGATGTTCCGCTTGTTTACCCTGTCCGCGACAATACCGCCGACGGGCGTAAGCAGAATGGCGGGCAGAAACGCGCATGCTGTGACCGTCCCGAAAAGCGTGGAAGAACCTGTCTGGTTTAACAGGTAGAGCGGCAGCGCAAACCGGATGGTCGCATTTCCAAACAGGGAAATAATCTGCCCGATCACCACCAGCGTAAAATTCTTTGAAAATAATTTTTGTTCCATTTTCATCCTCCTTACAGGTTAAAATAATATTCTTCGACTGTCAAAGGAATTTCGGAATCCGCTCCGCTAATTCCTCATACCCCTATCCTGCTATCTCAGCTTGTCAGATGGGGCTTACACCCAGCTAAACATAATTGATAGGTTAAACTTCCATCCGATTCAGTCCCCCTTTCCAAAATCCGGTAAATTACCACTGCGGGCAATCCATATGCCAGTGCAGAAGCCAAAACCGCATAATATATAATCTTAAAACCTTACAACAATATTTGACCCAAAACACGAATCCCCCATATCATACCGCACGGCGGTATGTATAATATTTAAAAAATGGTGCTGCAAATAAATATAAACTGCTCCCCGTTTCCTTCCTTTCAGGCAGGCTATTTTCTTTGCAGCATCCTTTTTCCCTATTTGTTTTTCTGATAAATTGCTGAAAGCTCCATAAGGCGCTCCACCATTTCGTCATCCACAATATCCATCCCAAAACCCTGCATCATCTGCCGGAATATCATAAATTTCGCACAGGACTCCTCCGGCGTATTATCAAATATCATCGGATTTGCCCAGATATTCGCAACCAGTATAATCAGTTCCGCCAACTGCTCCGGATAATCGGTCACAATTGTTCCATCATCAATCCCCTGCCGAATAATCGGAAAGATATAATCCGGCGCGACCTCCCGTATTGTATTGCAAAAAATACTGAAAAGTAATTTCGGGTTATCACCAAGGTTGGGAGCCTGGGTAAAGATTTCATCCTGAACCGGTCGAAAGATTGATTCCTTAAAAATGGTCTTCAATTTATCCTTCCCCGTCAAATCAGTGCGGTCACGAACCTCTATCAGCATCCGGTTCGATTCTTCTGTCATCCGGCTGATAACCGCCTCTAAAATATCTTCCTTTGACTTAAAATGATGGTAGATCGCACCCTTGGTCAGCCCGCCCAAATTATCGATAATATCCTGGATGGACGTGTGCTCAAAGCCCTTTTCTACAAACAGGCGGCAGGCAACGTCAAGAATCAAATTGACGGTTTCCTCCGGGTGCTTATTCCTCGCCATAACGGGATCACCTCCTTCTTACATACTGATGGTATGTTTATGGTATCATACCATTGGTATGTTTGTCAAGACAATTTCAGGATTATATTATTCTCCGCTGCCTTTTCCCTCCGGTTCCATTATCCCGCCATTCTTCCCATCTGCCAGATCCGCGAGCGTGATGCCGTAAAAAAAGTCATGCACCATCCGGTCAAACCGCCTCCACATCGGAAGGGTACTGCACTGTTCCCTGCGCCCGCATGGCTCCGCGTCAGCGCAAAGGCATGCCACACTCGCAAGCGTCCCCTCTGTCAGCTCCAAAATCTCCCCGACCGTGTACTCCTCCGGGCGGCGGGTAAGACGGTAGCCCCCGTTTTTTCCGCGCATTCCTTTCAGGAATTTTTTTGTAATCAAAACTTTCAGTATGATTTCCAGATATTTTTTTGAGATCCCCTGCCTGTTTGCAATCTCCTCCAACGGTATATATCCGTCCACATCCTGCTGTGCAAGGTCTGTCATCACGCGCAGGGCGTATCTTCCCTTCGTCGAAATCAATGTAACTGCCACCTCCATTTTGGATAAACCTATTATAATACAAGCTGAAAGGGAGTATCAAGCAAATTTTATTTCTTTTACCTATTTACCTATTGACAAGATAGGTTTATAGGTGTATGATATCGTCAATCCATTCCCCAAAGACAAATTTATGGATGGATCGTGCGGAACTTAAAAAATCAGGAAAATATTATGGGCGGATATAAATTTGAAACTTTCCAATGCTATGTTGGGCACAAACGGACTGCCCGGCGACCGCGAAGCATTCCCTGTTCTATCACTGCCAATCCGGATCAGGACTTCGCCGAACCGGAACAGTTGCCACCGCACCCGCCTAATCAAGACAGCCGTAATCTTCTGACGGCAGAATGTGAGGAAAAATGATTTACGCAGATAACGCAGCGACAACAAAAATGAGCCCGGCTGCCATTCGTGAAATGCTTCCCTATATGGACGAAATCTGGGGAAATCCCTCCAGCCTATATGAAACCGGGCAGAGGGCGGCATCGGCACTGCGGTTCGCAAGGGAGCGCATTGCCGCCTGTATCGGGGCTGCACCCGATGAGATTTATTTCACCTCCGGCGGCAGCGAATCGGACAACCAGGCAATCCTCTCTGCCGCAAAATGGGGGGAACGCAGCGGAAAAAAACACATCATTTCCTCCGCATTTGAGCACCACGCCGTCCTGCATATGCTTGAAAAGCTGGAAAGGGAAGGTTTTGAGATTGACCTGCTGCCCGTCCACGAAAACGGCATGGTTTATCCGAAACAAGTTGCAGATGCCATCCGGGAAGAAACCTGTCTGGTCAGTATCATGTACGCCAACAACGAGATCGGTTCCATCCTTCCCGTCGCAGAAATCGGTGCTGTCTGCCATGAACACCGGATACCGTTCCACACGGACGCTGTGCAGGCTGCCGGGCACATGCCGATCCATGTGCGCACGCAAAACATCGACCTGCTTTCCCTCTCCGCCCACAAATTCCATGGTCCAAAAGGCGTGGGGGTACTTTACGCCAGACGCGGCATCCCACTGACAAACCTGATCGAAGGCGGCGCGCAGGAACGCGGTAAACGCGGCGGGACAGAAAACGTACCCGCTATCATGGGCATGGCCGCTGCTTTGGAAGAAGCCTGCGCAAATATGAAAGAAAATACGGAAAAATTATTGAAACTGCGGGCAGCCTTGATCGACGGTCTTTCCAAGATCCCCCACTCCGCGCTAAATGGTGATGCGCAAAGCCGCCTGCCCGGAAATGTCAGTTTTTGCTTTGAAGGCATTGAGGGCGAGAGCCTCCTGCTTTTGCTGGACGACAGGGGAATCTGCGCCTCCTCCGGTTCCGCCTGCACCTCCGGCGCGCTAGACCCAAGCCATGTCCTGCTCGCCATCGGCAGACCGCATGAGATTGCACACGGCTCCCTACGCCTGTCGCTCAATGCGCAAAACTCGGAGGGGGATGTGGCGCAGATCTTGCAGGCCGTGCCGGAAATTGTCGGATACCTTCGCGAAATGTCACCATTGTGGAAGGACAAACAAAACGGTAAGAAACCTTTTATCCTCTGAAATGGCAGTCGAATTTGAAAAGCATACCGCCGAACTGCACCGGGGAACATTTTCCGGCCGCCTGCGGGCGGAAACTCTTCCTTTCGGACGCTGGGGCGGGGAAGCAGAATTCAGAATAGGAGAAAAAACAAATGGCACTATACAGCGAAAAAGTTATGGATCATTTCCGGAATCCCCGGAATGTCGGATTTCTTGCTGACGCGGACGGCGTTGGGGAAGTTGGAAATGCAAAATGCGGCGATATCATGAAAGTTTACCTGAAAATTGATAACGATACCGTATCTGACGTAAAATTCGAAACCTTTGGCTGCGGGTCGGCAATCGCCGCAAGCTCTATGGCAACCGAAATGATCAAGAGCAAGCCGCTCCCAGAAGTTTTAAAACTGACCAACAAAGCAGTGGCCGAAGCGCTTGACGGGCTGCCTGCCCACAAATTACACTGTTCTGTTTTGGCGGAGGAAGCAGTCAGGGCAGCAATAAAAGATTACTATGATAAAAATGGTATGGAATATGACCAAAGCCAATTTCCGGACTGTGCTTCCTGCCACATATGTGGGGAGTGACGGAAATTATCCCCCTGCCCCCAGAATGCTGCTATTTTCAAATACCGGCACATCGCGTTTGCAGCCTGGGGGGCGCGACGATCCCCAAGTGGGAAACGCTATGGAGATTTTCCGCAGAAACAACGTGCGCTTTATCGCAGTCAACAACGGGATAGACAGCGAAAAGCCCGACACATTGGAGTTTGCGCCGTTCATCAATATCATGTCAGAGTGGTACGCAAAGGACATCAGCAAGAAAGTGAAAACGGGCATTAAGACCAAAGGCATGAGTGGAAAGCCAATCGCAACCGAAGCCCCCTATGGTTATGTGAAAGACCCCGACAACAAGGATTTTTGGTTGATTGACGAAGAAGCCGCCGAAGTTGTCCGCCTTATTTTCCGCCTGTTTCTGGACGGGAAAAACCGAAACCAGATTGCCGTATATCTGAAAAAT
>ERZ808040.796-NODE-796-length-24685-cov-98.149017_pt1 | contig 24685 bp, 24 predicted proteins | sample MGYA00380191_ERZ808040 | MGnify/ENA primary metagenome ERZ808040 (study PRJEB31490, sample SAMN06133395) | mouse gut metagenome | isolation source: J6 | host: mice | place: China: Chengdu | collected 2015-05 ...
GGACTTGTGCTAAGTGTGGCACATGGCATGATAGAGATATCAATGCTGCTAAGAACATCCTTGCGGTCGGGCTTGACTGTCTAGTTGTAGGAATCCCCTCGGTTTAGCGAGGGGAGGAAGTCAAAGTTAGCTTCTACTATTGACTATTATTATTAGTAATTTTTTTAATTAGTAATTAGTAATTATTTTTCTTTTTTGATTTTTTAATTTTGATTTAAGACTTATTGTCCTTGTTTATTGGGTTCCCTTCCTAGGCTCACTATTTAGACTACAAGCTTCTTAGTCACTGTGAAAGATACCTGTTGCAAGTAAATGTGTGGATTTGTGAAGTGTGTAGCTGCTGAGTAACTTGTAAACAGAACTTAATTTTTCCATCTATCCTTTATAAATGCATAAAAAAGCCCATATCATTCAATATGATATGGGCTTTCTAAAAGCTAATTTTACTGGCAAACAGGCTAATTAGGCAAGCAAGCTAATTAAGGTAACAATTATCTTTGAATCATTTTCTTAGGTTGTAAACGGCCATTAAGCTGTAGCTGACCTAACCCTAAAAAAGCGCCTTCAGTATTAAACAACCTAATATCACAGCTTCTTTCAGCTTCCGCTTCTTCATTGTCTAAACTTTGAACTTTAGCGAGTTGCTTAGTCAAATACTCTATCAACGCTTCATCAAGCTGCGGCTTAACATTAAGACGCTGACCCATTAGCAAACGCTGACATTGCTCATCAGTCACCACCAACGAGCTTACCCCACTAATACAAGCATCAATGTCTTGCAACTGAGCCATACGCAGTTCATGTGTTTGCTCTTCAAGTTCATCAACACCAATGGCTTGTCCAATATCAAAATGACCCACTTGAGTACGGCGCAAAGCCGTAAGATGTCCTAAAGTGCCCAAAGCCTGAGCAATGTCTTCTCCCAGCACTCGTACGTAAGTGCCTTTAGAACAAGTTACGCTTAATAGTAACTCGTCTTCTGCCTCACCCTGCTCTAAAGTCAGCTGTTTAATAGTAATAGGGCGCGCTTCACGCTCAACCTCGATACCTGCACGGGCATACTCATACAGCTTTTTGCCTTCTTTTTTTAGGGCAGAGTACATAGGAGGTACTTGTTTAATATCTCCTAGAAACTGAGTCGTTACCTGTGCTAAATCTTCTTCAGAGATTGCGGGAATCTCTTTTTCGGCAATGACTTGCCCTTCGGCATCACCAGTATCGGTTTGTACCCCTAATTTAATAATGGCTTGATAGGCCTTGTCTGCATCAAGCTGATAATGGCTAAACTTAGTCGCTTCACCCAAGCATACGGGCAATAGCCCTGTGGCCATAGGATCAAGCGTCCCCGTATGACCTGCCTTTCTACTGTCATGCATAGGTGATTTAAGCAAATACTTCACCTTAGAGACCACCTGCTGAGAGGTCAATCCCTTGGGCTTATCAATCAAAATAACGCCTGATACTTTACTCTTCTGGCCTTTATTTGAAGATATAGCTGACTCAGATGAGTTAGCTGCACTATTTATAGTCATCGGTATCTACTACTTATTTAAATTAAGCCCAAATTATTCAAGCTAAGCTCAAAATTCAGGATAGGCTAACCATTACAGCGCTGAGTTACTGTCGTCTTCGCCATTATCATCGTTATCGACATTGGCTTCAGTTTGCTCAGTCTTAGTCACTGCTTTATTGATTAGGTCCATCATGTAGTTACCGCGGGCGGTTACTTCGTCGTAATGGAATCTTAAACGAGGTGTGGTGCGAGTCTTAAGGCTGTGACTTAATTCAGTGCGTAAAAACCCTGCGGCTTTATTAAGTACTTGCAAACTGGCTTCGTGACTGTGCTTACTCATCGCATCATTTAGTTCCGGCTCCATCACGGTCACATAGATATCAGCATAGCCCAAATCCGAGCTTACTTTGACACTAGAGATGGTAACAAAACCTGTTAAACGGGGATCATTGATCTCATCACGAATAAGAACAGCAAGTTCACGCTGAATTTGATCACCCAAGCGTTGTAAACGTTGGTTCATGGTTATTCCTTTTAATGGTGTTATTAGAGGCAGCCTGACACTCATACTAAGCACTACCTAGGGCAGCTTTGAGTGAGCTTGAGTCATAATAACCCATAATATAATGGCTATAAAAAACAAAAAAAGACCTAACAGGATGACCTGATAGGTCTTTGATAACTACTTTTAATAATTAGATAGTACGCTGAATCTCTTGGATTTCAAAGACTTCAATCTTATCGCCCACTTCAACGTCATAGCCGCGAACTGCAAGACCACACTCCATACCAGAGCGTACTTCGTTCACGTCATCTTTGTAGCGACGTAGCGACTGAAGTTGGCCGGTGAAGACCACTTTGTCATCACGTAATACGCGGATAGACTTGTTGCGATAGATAGTGCCTTCAACCACCATACAACCGGCAGCTGCACCAAACTTACTAGAACGGAACACGTCACGTACTTCAGCAATACCCAAGATTTTCTCGCGATGTTCAGGAGACAACATACCACTCATGGCTGCCTTAACATCATCGATTAGACCGTAGATTACGCTGTAGTAACGAATATCGATACCCGCTTCATCTGCTTTACGCTTGGCCGCATTATCAGCACGAACGTTAAAGCCTAGTAATACCGCTTCACTTGACTCAGCTAAAGTAACATCAGATTCTGCGATTGGACCAACACCTGAGCTAATTACTTTCACTTTCACTTCGTCAGTAGACAGCTCATTTAAAGCAGCCAATAGCGCTTCTAATGTACCGCGTACGTCTGTCTTCAAGATGATGTTTAAGAAAGACAAGTCGTCTTGACCCATCTGTTCGAACATACTCTCAAGACGCATCTTGTTCTGACGCTCAAGTTGTTGCTCACGCTCACGGTTTGCACGGAATTCAGCCACTTCACGGGCTTTTTTCTCATCTGATACGACAAGGAATTCACTACCCGCTGCTGGTGTATCTGGTAAACCTAAAATCTCTACTGGGATTGAAGGACCGGCAGTTTTAACACGCTTACCAGTCTCATCAGTCATGGCACGTACTTTACCGTAGAACTCACCCGCTAATACTAGGTCGCCTTGGTTTAGAGTACCTTTCTTAACTAGAACACTAGCAACTGCACCACGGCCTTTCTCTAGACGTGATTCAATAACCACACCTTGAGCCGCACCTTCAGTTGGTGCTTCAAGCTCCATAAGCTCAGCTTGTAGGTTGACCAGTTCTAATAACTCGTCGATACCTTCGCCAGTCTTAGCAGAGATTTTCGCCATAGGAACGTCACCGCCCCAAGCTTCAGTTACCACTTCTTTAGTGGTTAACTCATTTAGAACACGGTCAGGATCGGCTGTGTTCTTATCCATCTTGTTGATAGCAACAATGATTGGCGTACCAGAAGCACGAGCGTGGTCGATAGCTTCTTCAGTCTGTGGCATCATGCCATCGTCCGCCGCTACTACTAGAATAACGATGTCCGTTGCTTGTGCACCACGTGAACGCATAGCGGTAAACGCTGCGTGACCTGGAGTATCTAAGAAGGTGATTACGCCACGTTCAGTTTTCACATGATAAGCACCGATATGCTGAGTAATACCACCGGCTTCGCCTGGGGCTACTTTGGTTTCACGGATTTTATCTAGTAAAGAGGTCTTACCATGGTCAACGTGACCCATAATAGTCACTACTGGTGGACGAGTCTGAATGTTACTGCTGCGCTCTTCTACCGCTTCTTGTAAGTCGTCTTCAACTTTCGTGTCGCTAACTAGAACTGGGTTATGGCCCATTTCTTCAACGATTAAGCTGGCTGTGGCCTGATCAATAGCTTCATCAGCACCAACAATCTCACCCATTTTCATAAGTAACTTAGTTACTTCACGGGCTTTAACTGCCATACGCTGAGCCAAATCAGAAACAACGATTTGTTCGCCAATTTCCACATCATGGACAATCTTCTCAACCGGCTTCTCAAATTTATGCTGAGAGGCTTGTGAAGATTTTAAGCCATGCTTACGGTTACGGATTTCACGCTCTTCTTGACCTTTACGGCGACGGCCACGAGTGGCTGTGCCTGAAGAACCGCGTTTAATTTCGCGACGTTCTTTTTCAAAAGACTCTTCTAGAGCTTCGCCCACTAGACCTTCAGCCAATGGCTCGTCTTTGCGAACTTCAGCAACAGCCTCTTTATCGCTGTATTTACCGGCCATTTTGCGCATTTGCTCAAGGGTTTTCTTCTGAGCTTCTTCCGCTTGCTTACGGCGGGTTTCAGCTTCGATTCTGCGTAGACGCTCTTCTTCAGCTTCACGGGCTTCACGCGCTTTGCGTTCTGCTTCTGTTTCAACTTTTGGCTTAGTAGTGGCTACTTTTTTCTTAGGCGCTTCTTTGGCTGCAGCGGCAGCTTTACTGCCTTTTTTCACTACAACAGTAGAAACTTCATCTTTTTTGTCATCAGATGAGCTACCACCACCTAAGTTAGCACGCATTGCGGCTAGTGTGGCTGCTTGACGCTCTTCTGCTTCTTTTTTCGCCTGTTCGCGTTTTTTGGCTTCTTCTTCAGCGCGTTGCTTCGCTTCTAAAGCTGCTTTTTCACGGGCAGCAATTTCTTCAGCCAATTTGTTTGGATCAGGCTTTTCAAATACTTTTTTCTTACGAACTTCAACATTAACGCTTTTTGACTTGCCCGAAGAGCCAGTCACGCGAGCGGTACTAGTCGTTTTAGATTTTAGGCTAATACGACGCTTTTCTTTTTGTCCGTGTGATTGCTTCAGGAAAGCTACTAGCTGTTCTTGCTCAAGCTCGGTGACCAGGTCATCCTCGCCACGAGCAGGCAGCCCAGCGTCAGTCAGTTGCTTCTGTACTTCACTGACTGATTTGCTTACCATGTCTGCTAATTCTTTGACGGTCTTATCTGCCATTTATAGTCACCTATTTATTATTCTTCATTAAACCAAGATTCACGTGCCTTCATGATTAGTTCACCGGCAGTTTTATCATCAAGACCTTCAATGTCTTCAAGATCAAATACTGCTTGTTCTGCTAAATCATCTAACGTGATGATGTCACGTTGAGCCAGCTTATACGCCCAGTCGGTCGTCATGCCGTCCATTGTGAGCAACTCTTTGCTTGGCTCTTTCATATTTTGCTGTTTAACCAGTTCATCAGCAATGACTACTTCTTTTGCACGCTCTTGAATCATTTCAATCGCGTCGTCGTCAAGACCTTCGATGTCATAGAAAGTCTCAGCAGGCACATAAGCCACTTCTTCAATACTGGTAAAGCCCACATCTACTAACGCTTGAGCTAAGTCTTCATCTACTTCTAGACGATTATAGAACAGCTCAAGATAAGCTTTTGTTTCATTCTGTTGACGCTCTAGGTACTCTTCCTCAAGCATCATATTTAATTTGTAACCGGTCAACTCTGAAGCCAAACGTACGTTTTGACCTTGGGCGCCGATAGCACGAGCCAACTGATCGTTGGCAGTAAAGATGATGTCGGCAGTTTTTGCGTCTTCATCTAGAATAATACTGTTAACATCGGCAGGCTCTAAAGCACTGATAATATACTGTGCAGGATCATCAGACCATACGATAACATCAATACGCTCACCATCTAGTTCAGACTGTACAGCTTGGATACGCGTACCACGCATACCAATACAAGCACCAACAGGATCGATGCGATGATCATTGGTCTTAACTGATATTTTAGCACGAACACCAGGCTGACGGGCCACATCACGAATTTCGATGATTTGTTCGTTAATCTCAGGAACTTCTTTATTCATCAGCGCCACTAGCATGTCCGGGCTAGTACGTGATAATAATAGTTGAGCACCGCGGTTATCGCGATTCACATGGTATAGGATAGCATTAATACGAGACTTAACGCGTAATTGTTCACGAGGTAACATTTGATCGCGAGATAGATACCCTTCGGCATTGTCCCCTAGATCAATAATGTAGCCATCACGCGTTTGCTTTTTTACTTCGCCATACATCATCTCGCCAATTCTAGGCTCGAAGGCATCCGCAGTTAAAGCACGCTCAGCTTCACGAATCTTTTGGATGATAACTTGCTTAGCTTGAGTGGCGGCAATACGACCAAACTCGATAGACTCGATTTGCTCTTCTTTAATGTCACCGATAGACCATTCATTTTCATCAAGGTCACTGATGGCTAACTGACAAGCAGGCATCTCGTGGTCTTCATCAGCCACGACAGTCCAATAGCGATACGTATCATAGTCACCGGTTTCACGGTCAATTTCAACACGTACAGCCACTTCAGGTTGTTCGGTATAGACTCTTTTTTTAGTAGAAACTACCAAAGCCTCTTCGATTGCTTCGAAGATATCTTCTGGATTTAGGCCTTTCTCGTTACTGACGGTTTCTACTACCGTTAAAATTTCTCGACTCATTACACACCTATCCTCGCCTACTTATCATTTAAAGTAGCAAAAAATTATTAAATTTATTTTTTATCTTAGGCCTAAAAGCTGTGATGTTTAAGTTCATTCAAAACGCTGCTTACTATTATCTATTATCCAAACCTAAATTAATATATAAGGCTGGTTAACAGCTAACAGTAATTGACCGGATCAAATCAAGTTAAATAAATAGTAAGCTTTAGATCAACTTATATGCCAAGATTACAAATCTTGATAGATTAAATTTGCTTTATCAATGTTATCAAGGGCAATATCGAACTGCTCGCCTTCGGGTGTGACTACAGATAATTGTTTATCGCCTAATTGCTCAAGCTTACCCGTCACTTTACGACGTTTTGAGCTTCCCACGCCAACCGCTTGAATCAAACGCAAATTAAGGGTTTGACCCAAATAGTCCGACATCTGCTCAGGGGCAAAGAAAGGTCTATCAAGACCTGGAGAGGAAACTTCAAGGACATATTCGCCTGCAATAGGATCATGCACTTCAAGCACACCACTAACTTGGTGAGTTACCGCTGCACAGTCTTCAATAGTGACCTGCTTATCGGCTGCTTTATCTTCTGGCAAGGATTCAATATATATGCGTAATAGTGAACGCCCACCTTGCGGTAAGAATTCCACACCCCATAGCGCTACATCACAAGCAGCAACAGCTGGAGCAATAATGTCGGTTAACTGAGTGACTTTATTAGATAACTTCATGACTTGTTTTTTAGTCCATAAATAGAAGTATCTATTATAAATGCATATTATGAGTATTAGGCAATATTAAAAATAACAGATACAAAAAAACCCACAAACAGAATGGTGGGTTAAATAAAAAGTAAGATTGAAATAAAAAATGGTAGCGGGGGCTGGATTTGAACCAACGACCTTCGGGTTATGAGCCCGACGAGCTACCAGACTGCTCCACCCCGCATCAATCTAGGCTGACTATTATATGTAAAGTTAAAAGAGTTGTCAAGCATTAAAACAATTTAAATTTAAATACTTAGTATCACTCTATAAATCACTAAACTTATAGTCTTACCTTTACTACTTTGTCCCTTGGCTGGCCAATAGCGGCTGCCCTAGTGCCAAATGAAGTGACCATCATATAGATAACTTATAGCATAGTCAATAACATTGTATTGGTGCGATTGGAGGGACTTGAACCCTCACAGCTTGCGCCACCACCCCCTCAAGATGGCGTGTCTACCAATTCCACCACAATCGCGTTTTCTAATTTGTCATACACTTCAAGGCTAATTCGCTTACTAGGGATAATCCTAGTGTTAATCTAACCCTTATTGAGGATAAAAGGAAATTAACTGAGTTGAGCGCCTTGAAGGATCAATAATTATTCTAAATTAGGTCGCACATTCTACTCGTCTTTAACTTAGGGTGCAACCCATTTCAAAAGTAGCAACCACAGTATCATTAATAGATTATCCTTAATAAATAAGGAACTTCTAAATACTAAGGCTAGCTTTACTCTGCTGGTTCAGGTGCTGGCTGTGAGTTGGTCACCGGAACTTGTGAAACGGCAGGCACATCTAGTTGATACTGACCTTCCGCTTGCTTACGCGCATGAACCGCAAGCGTTAAGCTGGTGCTAAAGAAGATAACGGCCAATACCGCAGTCGCACGGGTTAAAAAGTTGGCACTACCTGCAGCACCAAAAACCGTACCTGACGCGCCTGCCCCAAAAGAAGCGCCCGCATCAGCTCCTTTACCGTGTTGAATTAAAATCAACCCAATCATGGCAATAGCAACAATAATATGAATGGCTAGAATAATGTTAAACATGCTTTGCCTTACTTAATCTTAAGAGTTAAAAGACGAGAAAATTTCTATAGGTTTGTAATTATAACAACCAGCTTTACTAACTAAAACTGGTATACAGAGTCGCTACTAATCCACAGCGTAATTTATTTAGAAAATGCTTTAGCTATGTCAAGGAAGCTGTCTGCTTTTAAAGCAGCACCACCAACCAACACCCCATTAATCTGTTCTGAGGCTGCAAAGTCTTGAGCATTTTCAGGCTTCACACTTCCACCATATAGCACAGAGGTCTTTGCCAGTGTGGCTTCAAAAGACTGTAGACGCTCACGAATAAACTTGTGAACCTCTGTTACTTCCTCAACACTTGGCACTTTACCGGTACCAATGGCCCAAACTGGCTCATACGCAATAATCAATTTATTGGCAATATAATCGGCATCAGCAGCCTCTGACTGTTTTAAGAAGTCAGCGATCACGGTCAGTTGGTCTGCCAATACTTGAGTCGTGTTGCCTGCCTCGAAGTCTGCTTCTGACTCACCAATACATAGGATAACGCCTAGGCCTTGAGCGGCTGAGTGACTCATCTTCTTTAATAAGGTGTCATTGTCTTCATTATAGTACTGACGACGCTCAGAGTGACCAATAATGGCCCACTGTACGCCTAAGTCTTGTAGCTGCTCTGCAGACACATCGCCTGTATAGGCCCCAGATTGTGCTGATAAAGCTGATACATCTTGACAGGCCAAGTCGATAGCCGCAGATTTTGTACGCAGCGTATTTTCAACTTGAGACAAATGCAATAAGCTTGGCGCCACCATGATGTGGCAGTTTTGTAGGGTATTACTTTGAGCGTCTACACCATCTACTAAATCATCTACTAAGGCTTGCACTGCACTAGCTGAGGCAGGATTTAGCTTCCAATTACCGACAACCCAAGACTTCATAAAACACTCTCAACAAAAGAAAATTCAACTTATTAACCAACGACTTACGTAATAGGCGTTTAATAAAGTACCGCTTACTAGCTAACAGACATTGGCCAGCGTAAAAATATGATAGCCCTATATTATATCATAGTCTCATACAACTGATTTAGCCATTATTGTTTTGAAGCGACAATTTATAAAATTTCACACACAATTAAGCTAGGCTAATCCCATTTAATCCTTGTGAATGCGTTAAAAATAAGGTTTACTAAAAAACCGCTTTTTTGTCTGAAACTCCATCGCATTTAATGTCAGGCAGGCACCCCACCCACAAGGATGCTCCATGCCCGACCTAAGCGTTTCTATTAATAACCCCTCTATTAATAGCCCTTCTTTTAATACTGTAGCTTCAAAAGCCTCACCCGCAGCAATGAAACTAACCGCTTTTGATAATGACCCTGTGGTTAAGCTAGTAAACTCACTGCTGATAGAGGCCGTACAGCTTGGGGCTTCAGATTTACATTTTGAGCCTTATGAGCAGTCGTACCGGGTGCGCTTTCGTATCGACGGTATGCTAAAGCAAATGACCACACTCTTGCCCCCTTTAATTGCTAAAGTATCTGCTCGCCTAAAAATTATGGCGCAAATGGACATCTCTGAACGTAGGGTGCCGCAAGATGGTAGTATCAAGCTGATAACCGCTGATAATAACATCCTCAATTATAGGGTCAGCGCAATCCCTACCTTATTTGGTGAAAAAATCGTGCTACGCGTTATTGACTCGGCAGCTTCCATAGTGGGGGTTGGTGAGTTGGGGTTTGAGCCTGATCAATAACAAGCTTTTTTACAAGCTTTACATCAGCCGCAAGGCATTGTACTTATCACGGGCCCCACCGGCTCTGGCAAAACCTTATCCTTATATACTGGGCTGAAGCTACTAAATACCGAAACTACCAATATCTCCACTGTTGAAGATCCAGTAGAGATTAACCTATCCGGAGTGAATCAGGTTAGCATCAACCCCAAGATAGGCTTAAGCTTTGATTCGGCGCTGAAGTCTTTTTTGCGTCAAGATCCAGATGTGGTGGTGATTGGTGAAATTCGTGATTTAGAAACCGCCGATACCGCCATTCGAGCGGCTCAAACCGGACACTTGGTACTGTCAACTTTACACACCAATTCAGCTACCGAAACCCTAGCCCGCTTACATTACATGGGGATTGCCCACTTTAATATCGCCACCGCTATCAGCTTGGTAGTGGCTCAGCGCCTAGCAAGACGGTTATGTGTCCACTGCAAAAAACTCGTTGAGGTGCCGAGCCACAGTCTGTTGCAGATGGGGTTTTAACACCTGACGGTAACTCAAAAAAGCCTGTTGTTTATGAAGCGGTCGGCTGCGAGCATTGTACAGACGGCTATAAAGGTCGAGTGGGCATCTTTGAAGTATTGTCTGTCACAGATGAGTTGGCCGAGCTAATTATGCAAGGGGGTAACGCTTTACAGATTAAAGCGCTGGCCGAGGAGCAGGGGTTTTATGATTTAAAGCAATCTGCGCTATTAAAAGTGCAGCAGGGCCTCATTAGCATTCAAGAAATGAACCGGGTTATTGTGAATTAGCCTCCAGATCACGGCCAAAGCTCAATCAGAGCCCAACTCTTCAAGCGGTAAATAAGGACAAGCGGTGAAACCTGCAAAAAAGACGCCTTCGTTTAACTTTGTGTATCATGGCACAGATAATCAAGGGCAAAATATAACAGGAGAGTTGACCAGCAGCAGTCTGCCTATTGCTAAGGCACAGCTGCGTAAGCAAGGCGTTGTGCTCAATCGAATTCGCCGTAAATCCAAGCCACTTATTACCTGGCATAGAAAAATAAAGCCGTTAGATATTGCCATATTTGCCCGCCAGCTGGCCACTATGACCAAAGCAGGGATTCCTTTACTACAAGCCTTGAGCATTATTATTGAGTCCTTGACCAAGCCTAGCATGATTGAGTTGGTCAATGCCGTTAAGCTCAGTGTGGAATCAGGCACGCCACTTGCTACCGCTCTAAATCAACATCCAAAGCAGTTTGACAGTTTGTTTTGTGCCTTGATTGAGGCCGGCGAATATTCAGGCTCATTGGACATTATGTTGGAACGCATTGCCACCTATAAAGAGAAAAGCGAGCACTTAAAAAGTAAAATAAAGTGGCCGTATACTACGAAAATGAAGTGGATAATGCGGTTGAAGGACTAACCAGTTTAATGGAGCCCATCATCATGGTGATTTTGGGATTATTAATAGGGGGCTTGGTCATTGCTATGTATCTGCCTATCTTTCAACTTGGGTCAGTGATTGGCTAGGCAACAAAGCGCTTAGCGATTGAATGCTGATTTACTTTATTATGATTTACAGTCTTTTTTTAGTCACTTTTTACAGGCTATCTCATGCAAGTTTGGCAGTTTATTGAAACCCTCCAACACAATTTACCCACAGCCCTGATTTTCTTTGGGGTGATCGGACTGTGTATCGGTAGTTTTTTGAATGTGCTGATTTATCGCACCCCAAAGATTATGATGCAGCAGTGGCGTGTGGGCTCAGTTCAACTGCTGCGATCTCAGCCAGACATTAACCCTCATTTATTAGACCCTGTGGCGCAAATTGTCGTGCAAGACCCGCCTTTATCTTTATCTAGACCCGCCTCGCATTGTCCTTGCTGCAATCAGCCGCTGCGTTGGTATCACAATATCCCCTTATTAAGCTGGATAGCTCTAGGCGGTAAGTGCTCTGGCTGTGGCCACAAAATTCACTGGCGTTATCCCTTGGTCGAGATAATCACAGCCCTTGTCTCCATGTTAGTCATTTATCGACTTGGAGTCAGCGCACAGGGACTGTTTGCTTTGCTTTTGGTATGGACTCTAATTGCGCTGGCCGGTATTGACTTTATCAGTCAGTATTTGCCCGACAAGCTAACTTTCCCTTTGATGGCATTGGGTCTGGCAGTAAATAGCTATTCGGTATTCGCAGCGCCCTCTGAAGCCATTTGGGGCATGCTCTTGGGCTATTTAAGCTTATGGATTGTGGTCAAGATATTTTATATTTTTACTAAAAAACAGGGGATGGGAGAAGGTGATTTTAAGCTCTTAGCAGCCCTAGGTGCTTGGTTAGGCCCCCTACTTCTGCCATTTATCATCTTGCTATCTTCGCTTCTCGGTTCTATCATTGGTATTATTTTAATGCGCAAGCGAGCCAAAAGCCGTCCTTTTGCCTTTGGCCCCTACCTAGCTATCGCAGGTATCGTCGCCCTACTTTATGGGGATTCGCTTATGCAGTGGTATCTTCACTAACCAATTCCAATAGCGACTTGTATTTCACTACAGTTCGGTAACTGCCCCGTTGATATTAAGCACACTAATTCATACAAAGAAATTCTCAGAACATGATAATTTTATCAGTTATATATTTTTTATAACTTAATTTTGAGCACAAAGCCGAAGCTAAGCGCAATGTCCGGTAATAGTGCACTGCCCAGACTCAAGTCAGCTACTGTCTTCTTCTCCGTTTAACCCTCTAAAGCGCGTGTTTTAAGGTATTGATATGACATATGATAATCACATCCACTCAAACCCTGATGATATTCAACATGAGCACGAAATTGATCCTCCACAAAAGTTTCAAACCTTTTATGTAGATACCCCCATTATTGGTTTAACAGGTGGCATCGGCAGTGGCAAGACCGCTGTATCCGACTGGTTCGCAGCAAAAGGGATAGATGTGGTAGATGCCGATGTGGTCGGGCATCAAATCATGAAAAAAGGCAGCCCCGCTCTCCAAAAATTGGTCGAAGCCTTTGGAGACTGGGTGCTAGATGAGTCAGGTGAAATGAATCGCCGTGCGGTTCGTGAACACGTCTTTGAAAACAACAAAGCCTTATTGACCTTAGAATCCATCACTCACCCCGCCATTCGTCAAGAAATCAAAAACCAACTCAGCCAAATAAAATCACCGTACGCCATCTTATCCGCTCCTTTACTATTAGAAAGCTATGAAGCAGGGCTTGTGTCCTTATGCGATAGAGTCTTAGTAGTGGATGCCAGTGAGGAAACTCAACTAGAGCGTGCCAGCCGCCGAGACACTCAGAGCGTTGACAAAATCAAGGCGATTATGGCCAATCAATTGTCACGAAAAGCTAGAGTTGAGCAGGCCGATGATGTGGTGTGTAATAATGGCAACCTAGAGCAATTGCATGCCCAGCTTGAGCCTCTACACGAAAACTATTTGGCTTTTAGAAAACTTCCTCGCTATTAACAAAAAAAGAGCGCACTGCGCTCTTTTTTTTATTATTGATGTAGCTTATCTAACAGCTTGTCTAAGACTGGTGACGCTGACGGCTGACTTCATACAGCACCATGCCAGTGGCCACACTGACGTTTAGGCTCTGTAATGAACCGTGTTTGTTTCCAGTCATAGGGATATAAACTAGCTCATCACAGCGCTCAGTGGTCAGACGGCGCATGCCCTCACCCTCTGAGCCCATAATAATCGCCACCTTCCCTTTTAAGTCTACATCTGGTAAAGCTTTGGCCGTCTCATCTAGGGCTGTACCATAAACAAATACACCGGCTTGCTTTAAATTCTCAATGCAGCGGGCCAAGTTAGTGACCGCGATGACTGGCATAATCTCTATCGCGCCAACCGATACTTTGGCGACTGTGGGGGTAAGGCTGGCTGAATGGTGCTTAGGGCAGATAACGGCATCCACACCCATCGCCGCCGCTGTACGCAAACAAGCGCCTAAGTTATGGGCATCGGTTATTTGATCTAGTACCAAAAATAAAGCGTCTTCTGACTTAGCAAGACTGGCAATCTCACCTTCATCGGCCATGGCTAACGGACGAGCATTCAGCACCACGCCCTGATGTTGAGGGCTGCCACATAGTGCCGTTAATTTATCGCGGCTGGCTTCTTGGATACTGACACCCATTTGCTCAGCCAGTTGCAAAATCTCTTCAAAGGTAGAGTCCGCTTCATCCTGAGTAGCCGCACCCTCTTTGTGACCACGACCTTGTTGAATAAATAACGCCATGGCGTCGGTTGGGCGATGCGACAACAAAGCGTGAATAGCATGAATGCCATAAAAATGGACGGGCTTTGCCATAAAATAACCTTTTAATTGTTTGACTTAACTGTTTAACTAATTCGTTTTGTTGATTAATTTGTTTTGTTGATTAATTTGTTTTGTTGAATAGGATTGTACTGCTTACTCGGCATTAACGGTATCACTTTATCACTTATCTGACCAGCCATAACCAAGAAAAGCACCCTAAGTTCACTTAAGGTGCTCCCTGTTTATCTGATTTTATCGGTACAAGCCTAGCCTTCTAGATGGCAAATATACTGTACAATTTGATCCGTACGAAGGGTAAAACTGCTGTCCCCAGCGACCACAAAGGCTTGGCCGGCGCGGTAATAGGTGAACTCTTCTTCACCGGTAATCTTGACCTCACATTCACCACTGGTGATTTCCATTCTTTCTGAAGTGTGAGTAGCAAATTCATATTCACGTACGTTCTCATCACAAGGCAGGATGACACCGAGCATTTTTTTGCTGCCATCTTCAAATAATACCGTGTGGCTACTACACCTACCGTCATAAGAGGTGGTGGCGTTCTTTACGACAGAAACCTGGTCATAAGTCGTCGTCATGATGACTTCCTCAATCTTAGTCTACTTAATAATAGTCATGGGCTTGAAATCAGTTAGCGATAAACTTACAGCCCTACTTTCGGATGCTACTTTTTTGTTATTCAATGCTACCACAATATTACTAAAATGATTGTGACAGAACAGAAGTTTTTTAATACTAGCTATTCCAAATCTTCATTAGCCTTTGATATACGCGTTTTAGCATTATATCAGTGACCTACTTTTAAATTCACATACTTTTTGAATACAGCCAGACTTTATTTTTGTGACAACAATAAATCGCTTTATAATCAACAGCGGTAAGTTTAGTTTTGTACAATAACGCTTGTATTAATATTAAAATGGCTTTATATATTCAGCTGCACTTTGGAAGTTATGGCATTTTATAGCCGTTAAAAGTGGGAAATTAATCGCGACAACCCTATTGCCTTGTTTGCTTTTAAGCGGTCATAGCGATACGATACTGATACTATTTTTGTCCGTTTTTCAGTGTTTTTTCTAACAAACACCCCTATTGAGATTGCTGATGCTAAGTTCTCTGACACTGCAAAATTTTGCCTTAATTAACCATCATGAGCTGTCATTCTACGACGGGTTCAATGTCATTACCGGAGAGACCGGTGCGGGTAAATCTTTACTGCTAGACGCCTTATCCTTATGTATAGGGGGCCGCGCTGATACCAGTATGGTGCGTCATGGTAAAGACAATGCGGATATCTATGCCCAATTTGAGTTTGCTATAGAAGATGGGGCAGCGTCAACTCACAACACCAACACAGCCACTGCGGTACGCCAATGGTTTGAAAATCATGAGCGAGAGTTCGAGGGTGAGGTATTAATTCGTCGCCAATTAAGCAGTAACGGCCGCTCGAAGGCTTGGTTAAACGGAGCGCCTGTCAGCCTAACTGAGCTTAAAGAGTTGGGGGCGATGTTGGTCAATATTCATAGCCAACACGCTCAGCAGGCCTTATTAAAGCCTTCATTTGTGGTGGAGTGGCTAGACAGTATCGCCGGTCTACAGCCTTTGGCACATCGTACCGAGCAGGCTTATAAAGCCTATCAAAAGCTTAAGCGTCAAGCCGAGGAAATCGCAGCCAAAGAGGCGCATCGTAATGATCGCATTGAGCTATTAAATAGCCAATTGGCAGATATCTCGCCTTTATTGGCAGTAGATTATGAACAAATTGAAGCGGAGTATGACGAGCTGTCTAACTTAGAAGCGCTGATGCTTGAGGCCAGTCACGCCGTTCAGCTATTAGACAATGACTCAGATGATCCAGATACCATGGATCTATTGGGGAAGGCCATTCGCCTCTGCGAGAATCAATCAGATGTGAGTCCCACATTCAGTCAAGCCAGTGAGTCTTTGTATCTAGCCCAACAACATGTCAGTGAGGCCGTGGGCTTACTTGCGGATTACGCCGAGCAGCAGCTACCTGATCCGGAGCGTCTTGAAGAGCTCAATACTTTAATCAGCTTAGGTCATCGCCTATCACGCAAACATGGCCTGCCTGCCATTAACTTAGTAGAAGAAGCCCAAGTTTGGCAAGAAGAGCTAGATAACCTAGTCAATCAGCCCACCTCTGAGGTACTTGAGGCCCAAATTAATAGTGCCTGGGAGGACTTTACCGCTTTGGCCGTTGAGCTTGGAGAAGCCCGTCAACAAGTGGCGCCTAGCATTAGTGAGAAACTGGTGGCTCAGTTGCAGCCTTTGGCCCTGCCAAACGCTCGCTGTGAGTTTGTCTTCACCGAAAGAGCGGCTGAAAATTACAACGCTCAAGGCCAGCATGACATTGAGCTTATGTTCAGTGCCAACGTCGGTATGCCTATGCAGCCTCTGTATAAGATTGCGTCAGGGGGTGAGTTATCACGTATGGCGCTAGTGATGCAGGTATTACTTGCCACTCACAGTCAAGAGCTAAACCAGACGGAGGCAACTGACACAAGTATAGCCACAGACCTCTCTGAGCCTATGTTGGTATTTGATGAGGTGGACGTTGGGATTAGCGGTGGCACGGCACAAGTGGTGGGTGAGCTACTACGTCAGTTAGGATCACATCGCCAACTATTAGCCATTACCCACCAAGCTCAAGTGGCGGCTCAAGCACATCAACACATTTTAGTACAAAAACATCATGATACTGATGAAGGTCAAACCACCAGTCAAATTAATGTCATTGAAAACGAAGCTCAAGTTGATGAATTAGCACGCATGTCAGGCGGGGTAAACATCACTGAGGTTACTCGTGAGCATGCCCGTAGCCTGCTTGCCGATGTGAGCAAGTAGTTAACTTTGTAAAGAAGTCCACAGCTTAAAGCTTATTGACTCCTAACTCAGTGACGACTAATGTAGAGGGTACTGTCGGCCAGTTGCTTTACTTGAGCCCAGTTGCTTTACTTAGACGTTACCCCCATATTAGTAACTCCCTTATTTCCTTTATTTACTAGTAAGTTTGCCAAGTCTATGACCCTTGATAATTTGACCCATCACTTCTTAATTGCCTCTCCAAATATGCCAGATGAGCGCTTTGCTCAAACTCTGGTCTATATCTGTCGTCACGACAAACATGGCGTCCTAGGATTGGTGGTCAATCGCCCTATTTTAGAGACACGCGTGGGTATGCTGCTTGAGAACTTAGACATTGACGTTAGTGATCAATCGGTCATGCAAGACTTAGCGCTAGACGGTGGTCCTGTTTACCCAGAAGTGGGATTTGTGCTGCATACCGGCCAACCCACTTGGGCCTCTTCTTTCGCCATTTCTGAAAACGTGTGTATTACTACCAGTAAAGACATTTTAGAAAGAATTGCAGCAGGAGAAGGCGTAGGCCATTATCACTTGTGTCTAGGTCATGCCAGCTGGTTTAAAGGCCAGTTAGAAAAAGAGATCAACCAAGGCGATTGGCTGGTTAGCCCAGGTGACTTATCGCTGTTATTTGAGATACCCTTTGAAGAGCGCTGGCGTCATGCCGCTGAGAAAATCGGTGTGGATTTAGATTTTTTAAGCGATGACATAGGTCATGCCTAGTGCTTTGAACCCCTTCTTTGAGTTTGCCCCTGATTAGTTAGACCCATTAGTTCAACCCAACCTGTTAACCTCTAATTTATTAGGGTTAGACCCTATAATCATTTGCCAATTAAGCGATAGTTGTTCCTATGTCAAATACTGAGAATTTAAGCTCCGAAACCGTGGCTACTGAGACTCCCCGCCCTGAGCAGACGGTCCTGTTAGGGCTGGATTATGGCGTTAAAAAGATGGGAATGGCACTGGGTAATACGGTTACTCAAGACGCACGCCCTTTTGATATTCTAGCGATGAATAATGGCCAGCCTGCTGACTGGGACAACCTGCTGGGTATTATCGATACTTGGAAAATTGGTCGGGTCATAGTGGGTCTTCCGCTGAATATGGATGGCAGCAGCTCAATGATTGCCAAACGCGCGCACAAATTTTCCCGCCGCTTAGCCCATCGCTTGATGGAGCAGCGTATTCATGTTCCGGTACAGTTATTTGATGAGCGCCTTACCTCAGTGGAAGCTCGTGAAATGGCTTGGGAGCTTGGCTTGATAAAGAATGAACGTGACCCGATTGATGATATTTCAGCCTGCTTACTATTACAAAGCTATTTGGCTAACCCAGATCATGCTGAAGACATTGCTACCTATAAAGCCGACTAACCTCCCCCTTTTTATTGCCCAATAACCTATAAGCCTAAAACCATGAGTACAGAGACTGAAAACCGCCCTAACCCCTCAGCCGCTGCTTCGACTAACGAAAGTATCGCTGGGTTTCCGGCTGCGGCCATTAAGCTATTACGCGATGCCCAAAAGATAAACAAGCTGTCCATTTTATTCATCGTTTTGGCCATCTTTGCCTTTGTGGTATTTGGTACACTCGCCAGCCTAAAAATGTTCCATGGTAGTGGGCAAATGTATTGGTTATTTCATTATCTACCTTACATTTTAGTGGGTTTGACCATACCTTTTACCCTGTACCAAGCCTTTTTGGTATACCGCTACCGCTTAAGCCAGCCCTCGATGCTGGTAACCAGTGTCGGCGGCGCAAGTTTGCTATTAATCATCTGCTTGCTGTTTTCATTAGCAGACTGGTTGTGGTTGGCGATGGCTGCTTGGATTGGGGTGGCTTATTGGTTTCAGGCCACATTTAAACGCTTTTTTAACTTTATTGAAGACAGACAGGGTCAGTAGATTCCGCCCCAGTTTGCCATTTTTTTGATAATACACTTATAGAGGGTTACCCATTATGAGCACAGATGCTTCTACCCCAGAACACCCTATTGAACATCATCTAGACACTCAAGGTTTGATTTGTCCAGAGCCAGTGATGCTACTGCATCGTACAGTCCGTAAGGCCGAAGGCGGTGACTATATTGAAATTTTGGCTACCGACCCGGCCACCACTCGTGACATCCCAAACTTTTGTCATCACCTAGGTCATACCTTGGTATCTCAGTCAGAAGCCGACAACCCTGCCGGTGACAGTGAGCTGCATACCGACAAGTTATATCGTTATGTGGTACAAAAAAAACAGGGTTAATTTTATTTATTAGACTTACTGGCTAAGAATTGACTAAGGCACGTCTCATCAAGCGGTTACTTTTCATCAACAACTGTCTATTATCCTCCTACAAACAATGCTATCGGCTGTGATAGCATGGGTTTAATTGATAAGTGGCTATAGCTATATAAGCACCCATATAATCAGTAATCATAAAAAAACCTAAGGATAGATCATGAGTAATAAAAGTACCCCCGATTTGACCCCTACCCCTTATACCAACTTTGACTTGCAATTCATTGCCGGCGAATGGGTAAAAGGAAAAGACGACAGCGTCAATAAAGATACCAGCCCTTTTACCGGTGAGACTTTAGTTGAGATTCAACAAGCCACCAAAGATCAGCTTGACGAAGCTTTTTTAGCGGCCCAAGAAGCACAAAAGCAGTGGGCACAAACCTTGCCTGCCGAGCGCACTGCTCTACTGCATAAAGTCATTCAGTTGATGGATGAGCGCCGTGAAGAAATCCTAGATTGGCTGATTAAAGAGTCCGGTAGCACCCGTATCAAAGCGGGCATTGAACTAAATGTCGCCCGTACCGTAACCCTTGAAGCTGCCAGTTATATCCACCGCGTCCACGGCGAGATTCGTCCTAGCAACACACCAGGCAAACAAAACTATGTGCTGCGCGAGCCCATCGGTGTTATCGCTCTAATTAGTCCCTGGAACTTCCCACTGCATTTAACTCAGCGCTCACTTGCGCCAGCGATTGCTTTGGGTAATGCCGTAGTGTTGAAACCTGCCAGCGACACGCCAGTAACCGGTGCCCTACTGTTAGCCAAGTTATTTGAAGAAGCCGGTTTGCCCAAAGGCGTATTAAACGTGATCATCGGCGCAGGTAGTGAAATCGGTGACGCCATCGTTACCCATGACATCCCAGGATTGGTGTCCTTCACAGGATCTACCCCAGTGGGTAAGCACATTGGCGAGCTGGCCTTTAGCGGCAAATACATCAAGGATGTGGCTTTAGAGTTGGGCGGAAATAACCCATTTGTGGTGCTAAAAGATGCCGACATTGATCAAGCGGTGAACGCTGCTGTCTTTGGTAAATTCTTACACCAAGGCCAGATTTGTATGGCCATCAACCGTATTATCGTTGAAGAAAGCATCCACGATACTTTCGTTGAGAAGTTCAAAGCCAAAGTACAAACCTTAAAAGTGGGCGACCCAAATGAAGCCGATACTTTTGTTGGACCTATTATCAATAAAGACCAAATTCAATCGTTGCAAGATAAGATAGACACCGCTAAAAAAGAAGGCGCTAATCTTATCTTAGAGGGCAAAATCGACGGTCAACTGCTGCATCCTTATATCTACACAGACGTTACGCCGCAAATGGATCTGTTCCGTAATGAGATATTTGGTCCGGTAGCTGCTATCGTAAAAGCCAAAGATGAAGAACATGCTCTAGAGCTGGCCAATGATACCGAGTTTGGATTATCCAGTGCGGTATTTACCAGTGATATGCAGCGTGGCATGAACTTTGCTAAACGCATGCAAGCGGGTATGACTCATATCAACGACATGCCAGTGAATGATGAGAGCATGGTACCGTTTGGTGGGGTGAAAAACTCAGGCATTGGCCGCTTTAACAGTGACCAACTGCTAGAAGAGTTTACTAGAACTCACTGGGTGTCTTTCCAAAATGAGCCACGAAATTATGGTCTTTAATACATAGGGTCTCTAACACATTTGCTATCTAACAGAATTTAGTACGGTATCTAGCAAGGCGTCTAATTCGCTTTACTTAAAAAGCTAAGCCGTACAACCCTAATCCACTGTAAAAAAAGAGGTCACAGTATTCTGTTTGGCCTCTTTTTTATGACCTAGATTTAATTGCTAGGTCTTGCGTAATAACTGCTACTGGCTTTTGTGCTATATTCTATGGCCAGTAAATATTTACCCGTTATACCATTTTGAGAGTTACCCATGAGTCGTGATCGCGCTGTACAACCCAGACAACCCAAAGCCCTAGCCGTTGATGACGAGCCGGCTTATATCACCGAGTTTCGTCAAGCAATGCTGGCGCGTGGTCTGTCTACTCGCACGCGTAATGCTTATGTGCGTGATTTAAAGCACTGTGAGACCACCAATACCAAAGCTTTGACTCTGTGGGACGATACCGATGTTATGCAGTGCCTAACAGCACTTAACAAGCAAGGTAAGACCCCACGCACCCAAGCGCGTATGCTCTCGAGTCTGCGTCAATTCTACTTGTGGATGGTGGGCAATGAGCGCCGTGAGGACAACCCTTGCGAGCGTATTAAAACCCCAAAGATTGGCCGTTCTTTGCCCAAGGACTTATCCGAAAATGATGTGGAAAGCCTACTATCGGCTCCCGATACCAGTACGGCTTTGGGACTGCGTGATAAGGCCATGCTAGAAGTACTCTACGCTTGCGGGCTTCGAGTCAGTGAGCTGATGAATTTATCGCTTGAGCAGGTCAACTTAAATGCAGGTTGGCTACAAATTACGGGTAAAGGCAATAAAACCCGACTGGTACCTTTGGGGGAATATGCCAGTGAAGCTTTGGATGATTACTTGAGCCATGCCCGTGGTGAGCTAGTAGCGCACCTAAAGTCAGGCAACTGCCAAGCGGTGTTTTTAACCACTCAAGGCGGTTATATGACCCGTCAAAACTTTTGGTACATGCTCAAAAAATACGCCAAACAAGCCGGTATTGAAAGCGACTTATCACCGCACACCCTACGCCATGCTTTTGCTACCCATTTGCTAAATCATGGGGCTGACTTACGTAGTGTGCAGCTGCTTCTTGGCCACAGTGACTTGTCTACTACTCAGATTTATACCCATGTCGCCACTGCTCGCTTGCAGCAGCTTCATGAGGCTCATCACCCGAGAGGCTAGAGTTGGTTATGGAGATCTATTAACTCCTAACCAACTCATAAACCACAAAGCGAGCGGTAGTATGAAACGGCTGACGCTCAGCAGAAGCCAATAATGCCTCACGCTTTTCCGCTTTAGCACGATACGAATAAGGCGTCATGGTCAATAAATCGGCCAAAGCTTGTCTATCAAGCACCAAATCTGCCGATACCTTATGCGTTGCCACCTCCTTAAAGTAAGGAGCCAGTTCTTCCAAAAACTTATCCGAATCATGCGGACGTACTTCATCAAATAGTGCCTCGCGCATACTTTGTAAATGACCAGCATCTGGCTTAGCAATAAGCAGTCGCCCTCCTGATTTTAATACTCGCGCAAATTCGTCAGGCAATATCGGGCTAAAAATCGTGCTAATGGCATCTAGACTATTATTAACCAGCGGCAAATGAGAGGCGCTAGCGACCATAGGATAAATGGCCGTGGTTTTGGCCGCCGCTTTATCTGCTTTAACTTGATACCAAAGCTGTTGGTTTTGTTTGGCCCCTCTTGCTGTGGTAGCGACCGCGGGCTTACTGATATCTAATGCAATTAAGGCACAGTCATTTTGATTCATCTGCGTATTTTTTGAGCTTAAAGCCTGAGCAATGGCGCCCGTGTAATACCCTTCACCGCAGCCCACATCGAGCCAAGTTTGGGTATCTAATTGAGACTGACTTGACTGCTCTAACGGCTCTGCTTTTACTTGAACCAAATTAGCAATTAGCTGCTGTAAAGGCTGATAAAAGCCTTGGCTTAAAAAGCGGTGGCGAGCATCGATAGACTCTTGACTGTCACCCGGATCTTTGGATTTTTTATTTTGTACAGGAAGTAGGTTCACATAGCCTTGACGCGCCACATCAAAGGGATGGCGGGTACCTTTGTTATTTAGGCTGCCATCACACAACCAAGTTTTGGCATCGACTAACAAGGGTGACTGACAATAGGGGCATAATAACTGCGGCGACTGTAGCTTGGTATGCTGAGAGCTTGGCATGGGTAATCCTGTGACTGGCTGTAATAAGTTGCAAATGACTAATTGGAACATAAAGCTGCTAAACGTAAAAAGGGTGCCCAAAGACACCCTTTTATTCTAATGCTTGCTAAGTTGCTGTGATGCCGATGTGCTATTAACGTAATTTTAAGGTCATCAAACCTAACACCACAAGTAAGATGGCCACAATCCAAAAGCGCACCACAACTTGGGTCTCTTTCCAGCCCAATTCTTCAAAGTGGTGATGCAGTGGTGCCATTAATAAAACACGTTTTTTACGCAATTTGAATGAGCCTACCTGCAAGATAACCGATATTGCTTCAGCAACAAACAGACCGCCCATAATAGCAAAAGCAATCTCTTGACGCGTCATCACCGCAATAGTACCTAACATCGCCCCTAAAGCCAACGCACCCACATCACCCATAAATACTTGCGCAGGGTGAGCGTTATACCATAAGAAGCCAAGGCCCGCGCCAATCATGGCCGCACAAACAATGGTCACCTCAGAGTTGTAAGCAATGTAAGGTACGTGCAGGTATTCAGCAAAGCGCACATCCCCTGACACATAGGCAAACACCCCTAGACCCGCTGCGACGAATACCACCGGCAAGATAGCTAGACCATCTAAACCATCGGTTAGGTTCACCGCATTCGATGAGCCGTTGATAACGAAGTAGGTAAAGATGATAAAGCCAAGACCCAGTGGCAGAGCAGATAAAGGCACCACCCAGTCTTTAAACAAGGGAACCAATAGATCCACCATCTCTTTGGTTTGAGTAGGGCTTGGCTGCTGGCTGGCGATGTAATATAGTGAGCTACCCACGAACAAGGCACCTACTGATAGCCAAAAATACTTCTTACGTGCAATTAGCCCTTTCGGGTTTTTATACTTAATTTTCAGCCAATCATCTGCCCAGCCGACAGCGCCAAAGATGACCATCACCACCATTAGAATCCAGACATAAGGGTTGGTCAAATCTGCCCAGCACAAAGTTGCAAAACCAATGGAGGTTAAAATAAGCACCCCACCCATGGTTGGCGTACCGGTTTTTGCTAAGTGAGTTTTAGGACCATCATCACGAACCGCTTGGTCATATTTGACACTACGCAGATAAGCGATGGTACGAGGACCCAGCATGATACTAAAGGCAAGGGAGGTTATGACAGTGAGTAGCGCACGTAAGGTGAGTGATGATACCGCCGAGAACGGTGAATAGAATTGACTCAACCAACTGTCAAATAACCAATATAACACCGCCTACTCCTCATGAATTTTCTGAAAATTTGTTTATTTAACAAGATTAAATAGCAATGAAAATAAAATAGCCTAGCCACAACCAAGGCCGTGGCTGACACTATGAATTCTTTTTTAAGCCCAAAATAAGCTTAGCGGG
>ERZ808040.799-NODE-799-length-24627-cov-5.799837_pt1 | contig 24627 bp, 30 predicted proteins | sample MGYA00380191_ERZ808040 | MGnify/ENA primary metagenome ERZ808040 (study PRJEB31490, sample SAMN06133395) | mouse gut metagenome | isolation source: J6 | host: mice | place: China: Chengdu | collected 2015-05 ...
AGTTTCACTAATAATTAGTCTAGGGATGGTATCTTGTTGTGCTTTTGCTTATTATCACTATCGGTATGACAAGATCAAACAAGTCATTCATCGTCAAAAGCTCGCAAAAATGATTTTGGAGAACGGATGGTATGAAATGAAACAAGTGCAATCCAATAGTTTTTTTGAAGATATACCAAATGGAAAAATAAAAGAGAAAATCAGTTATTTTCCTAAAATGTACTATCGCCTTGAAAAAGGGATGATTCGTATTCAAGTAGAAATCACACTCGGAAAATATCAAGATCAATTGCTGAACCTTGAAAACAAGTTAGAAAGTGGGCTGTATTGTGAATTGGTATCAAAAGAATTACATGACTCTTATGTGGAGTATGTCCTTTTTTATGATATGATTGCAAATCGTATTTCGATTGAGGAAGTTACCGCACAAAATGGCAGCTTAAAACTGATGAAATCCCTCTATTGGGAATATGATAAGTTGCCACATATGTTGATTGCTGGTGGAACAGGTGGCGGAAAGACGTACTTTATTTTAACCTTGATTGAAGCGCTACTCAAAACAGATGCAAAATTATATATTTTAGATCCAAAAAATGCGGATTTAGCGGACTTAGCTACCGTTATTCCGGATGTGTACTACAAAAAGGAAGACATGATAACCTGTATCGATGTGTTTTATGAATCTATGATGGCTCGTAGTGAAGAAATGAAACAGATGCCTAATTATAAAACAGGAGAAAACTATGCGTATTTAGGCTTATCTCCCCACTTTTTAATTTTTGATGAATATGTAGCATTTATGGAAATGCTTACTTCTAAGGAAAGTACTGCCATATTAACAAAATTAAAACAGATTGTCATGTTAGGCAGACAAGCAGACTTCTTTTTAATACTTGCCTGTCAACGACCAGATGCAAAGTATCTTGGAGATGGAATAAGGGATCAATTTAACTTTCGAGTAGGATTAGGCAGAATGAGTGAGCTTGGGTATGGGATGCTTTTTGGTTCGGACGTACAAAAACAATTTTTCTAAAACAGATTAAAGGTCGTGGATATGTCGATAAAGGAGATAATGTGATTTCTGAATTTTATACACCCCTTGTCCCCAAAGGTCATGATTTTCTAAAAGAAATTGGAAAGTTAGTGTCATAAAGGCTGCACAGCGCGGTGGCGTGCGAAGCGAAAGCCGACGTGCTGGGCGAAGCCTGCGTGGCGACAGCCACGCCTTAACCCCCCCGTTTCTAACAGGGGGGTAGAAAAGCAATAGGAAACTGTCCGAGAAGTGCCTTAACACCTGTAGGCACAATGGTTTAAAGGATATCACAAAGATGTCAACTCAAACGAAAAAGTTGACATCTTTTTTAGTTTGGAGGAATGCACATGAATCAAGTGCCTTGGTATCAACGTTTAAAGGAAAGACGAGTGGAATATGGCGTATCACAAAATAAATTGGCTGTACATGTGGGGATTTCCAGACAATATATCAGTGAAATCGAAACAGGAAAAGTAACTCCGACTCCAACATTAAAAAATGCTCTATTCAATGTTTTAGAACAATTTAATCCAGATGCACCTTTGGAAATTTTGTTTGACTATGTACGGATTCGTTTTTTAACGACCAATCCGAAGCCTGTCATTGAAGAAATTTTGAAACTTAAAATGGAGTATATGATGCATGAGGATTACGCATTTTACTCGTACATGGAACAATATGTGTTTGGAGATATTGTCGTCATGGTTTCACCTGATGAAGATAAAGGTTGTTTACTGGAACTGAAAGGATGATGATACCGATATCCCGAAGAATAAAGTAGACACCGATAAAACAACGAACATTGACACTATTCGAGAAAAGCAAAAAAGTACGAAAGACTCGCTTTCTACAACGAAAGAAGTTGAAGGAAAAAAACTTCCTAAGACTGCAACCCCTTGGTTTAACATATTGCTGTTTAGTATTGTTTTACTAGTTGGTGGTGTTAGCACTTTACTTTGGAGATTAAAAGAATAGCTAAAAAGGATATGAATATGCTTTAGTTTACAACGTCTCCCCATTATGCCAACTTTGTCCATAAAAAGATAGACCAGCATAATGATATTGATAAAAGAAGTATTAAGATATGGTATATCGCTACCATTCATGAGATTATCTTTCTTACTGTAGGTTCATAAATTTATAGGAAATCAGATGGGTTAACGATCCCTTGACCCGTCTGATCACCTAGCGAAGGAAAACCATTCGATTGTATAGGAGGAAAATATGTTACGACAATTTTTCATAATGATGTTAGGAGCAATGCTCATATTAGTTGCATGTAATACGAGTGATGAAACGAATGAACAGATGCCTTCTACAAATTCCGATGAAATAAGTGAAGACAAAGAAAAGGAAGGCGGAGATCGTTCTTTAGAGGAAGACGAAGAAGAAAATGAGGAACCAAATCATTCAATAAATGACCTTGAGGAATTATTTCTTCAAATGAAAGCAACAACACAGTCCATAAAAAGTGTTACTATCACTGGCAGCGCTGACGCAGAAAATACAATTGCAGGAACAACGATTGAAAATACAATGGAAATGACAGTAGATGCAACGCTTGATCCTTTTGTACAGCATGCAATTTATACAGTAACTGCTGGAGAAGGAGGTAAGACCGAATGGTATGCCACGGATGATGAAATGTTTTTGAATATGGATGATTCAGGCTGGGAAAAAGTTATTCATCCTGTAAGTGTTACAGCGGTAAGCTTAATTCATCGTGATGATTATTTTGATCATTTTATATTATATAAAGATCTTTTTGAACTGAAAGAGGATAATGAACATTACATTATTACGTATATTGGACCAGATGAGCAATATAAGGAAGTTTTTTATGGAGGTATAATCAGTCAAGAATTCGGTCAGATGGTGAAAGAGATGACTGGTCTTATTTCGGAAATAGAAATGAGTGGTGCTGTGGAGATGAAAGTCTCTAAAGATTCGTTTCTTATTGTCGAACAACATTCGATATATAAAGGCAGTATGGAACAATCGGGAATGACTTTAGATACCATTCAGGATGGTACGTATACTTACTCATATAATGAGGTAAGTAACGTTGAAATTCCAGAAGAAGTTATTAAGAATGCGAAGGAATAATCCAATATTTAAATAAAGAGCCAACTGGCTCTTTAACTATTGTATTAATGCTAATGATTCTTCTTTGGAAAGTCATTGAATAAAATTTACACAATTTCTTAAATATCGGAACAATGGAAAATTCAAGCAAATTGATGTTCGGCATGAATTAACAACTCTTTCTATTTCGTTACATGAAGAATGGCACGAAAAACATCGTGATGAAGTTGATGTATTCAGTGACTTACTCTTAGGGATGAATCATGCTGATAAAGTATAAGAATTCACTGAAGAAATTGATACTAATTTTGAGGAAATCGTAGCACCATGAAATGACTAAAAGGCACTCTCCAGCTTCATGTTTATAGTAAAGTTGTTTTCTAAAAATCTTCAAGAAAATGATTAAATTTAGGAGGATTTTAATGATCGTAGATAATTTTTCTTCAATACTTGATAAAATAATGGATAATACTTGGGTTTTTGTTATTGCAATTATCGCTTTTATTGTCATCATGCATTTTGTAACGAGGTTTTTTGCAAAAAAGTTTTTACATTCAAGCTTTTTCAAAGGTGAAGGTATGCAACAAAATGGTTTCAAAACAATTGGCTTTATAAAATCCTATGAGCAAACAGGAACTTATCTAAACGAACAACCTAAAATAAGGTTTATGGTAGATGTACTAAACGAGTATCATGAGATATTTCATGCTGAGTTTTCACAATACATACCGTTAACTGAACTCCATCAGCTTCAAATAGGTATGACAATTCCAGTTGTTTATGATCGGGAGAATCCCAAAAAAATGGCGTTTGACTCATCTCCAAATCAAGAAGAACTAGAAGATTTAATTGACAGATACCTATCGAAACAACCTGGCAACACATTGAGTTATGAAGAGCGGGTAGAGTTAAGAGAAAAAGGACAAAAAAGCTTAGCGCTCGTGAAAAACGTTGACCTGACTGGACGTAGTTTACATGGAAAAGAGGAAGCAAAGGTTACCGTTGAGATTACAACACCTTCACAAAATAAAGTAGAAGCCACTCGTACATTTTTATATACAAGAGAACAGTTAAAACAGATACAAGTAGGTCAATTCATTGATATTACATATATTCCTGGTAATGAAAATAAGTTTTCAATTAATTTTGAGGTAAACAAAAATAATTTTGAGGTAAGCCAAGTTTGACTATACATCATAAGCCGATACTGTTACTCTTCTTTCCGTTTAAAAGTGAGATTATTGCGTCTATAAACTTGATAATAAGAGTCAAAATTCTGTCTAAAAAATACTGAATTACAGCCTATTTTTATGAGGATGCAAACGCATACATTAAAATCTCAATTAAGCAAAATGATGATAATGTGCAATTAGGAATTCTTTAATACTTTCCGGAAGAAGAATCAAAGGAGTGATGAGTATGGATATACCTGTTATGAAGTTATTTACAAGGACGATACCATTTTTTATCACGAGAATCTTAGTTTATGGGGTATTTGGTTTAGTTGCTCTAATTTTTCTTGGTATTATGGTTGGGATTGGCTTTTTAGTTGTAAAAATGTTTGGTGAAAGTTCGGGAGCATTTCTTATTGTTATGTTGATCGCTTTTGGTGTTGTCTATGGAGGTTTAAAGTTTGTAGAACGATATGTCTTATATATTGTAAAAATCGGCCATGTTTCTGTCGTTGTCGAATTATTACGTAGAGGAAAAATACCAGAAGGAAAAGGACAGGTTGCCTATGGGAAAGAGCAAGTAAAGCAAAATTTCGGTACTGCGAACGTCGCTTTTGTACTGGATAATATGGTACATACGGCTGTAAGACAAATTCAAAGTTGGATTATGCGTGTAGGAAACATGTTTAGCTTTATTCCTGGTTCAAAAAATATTCTTGGGGTTATTAACGCAATCATGTCGGTTGGTTTAAGTTACATTGATGAAGCAATTGTCAGTTATATTTTTGTAAGAAAAAATGAAGGACGTGAAGAATCTGTTTGGAAGTCTGCTTCGGATGGGGTTGTACTGTATGCTCAAAGTTGAAAAGGGATTTTAAAAACAGCAATTGGTTCTGTTGTATTTATTTGGCTATTTAATATAATTGTCTTTTTAATTTTTGCTTTTCCACTTATGTTTGTTTAGAAGTTACTTTCATCTAATACACCTGATGCAGGATTTTTATTTGGTGCTTTAGCACTCATAGGGGCATACGTCATTACGACTGTCTTAAAGCGTGCTCTTGTTGATCCGATTGTAACAATCGCTATGATTCGATCGTATCAAATAAGTATTCGTGATTTAGAACCTGCAATGGATTTACATCGGAAACTATTAGGTGTTTCATCAAGATTTAAAAAGCTACTTGACAAAAGTAAGCAAGAAGCAGAGATGATCTCTAGCTAGGAATACCACGTATTATAATAGAGAAAAATTGCTATGAATGAAGTGGGGAACATTCTCCTTTCATCCTTATAACCTACAAACATAACAAGGCTAAAGGATGAAAATGTTGAGGGAAATTATTTAGGCTTTGATAAAATGATCGATCAATTATAATTAAACATTTTTTCTAGCTCGTAATTTCGGGAGCATTTGTTTCAAGCTTTCCCATGATTGGATTTGGAATCATAAAACCGTCGTTTTGTTTTTTAAAAAAGGTTTTTAAAAGGAGTATTAAGTTCGTTCTTTTTTAGAACACAACGTATGAAGGAGGATCATGTATAATTAAGTTCGCAAAAGTAGAAAGAGGAAAAGCCATCGGCAACTCCGAATAGGTAAGTGTCTCGCAAACCAAAAGGAGTTGAAGACGATGGCTTACCCGAATTCTACCTTATCTTTTGAACAAATGCTATTACAATTCATGTCGGAACAAGATCCCATGTTGTCCATGCTGCAGTGGCTCTGCAAACAACTGATGGAGGCTGAATTAGCAGCGAAGATCAATGCCCAGGTTAAACAATTTGGATTGACACTTAAATCAGTAACATCATTTGATTCTGGCAATCTATTGTTAAGATATGAGTTGAAAAAATGATATAGAAAATATCGACTACTTGCTGTGCTAACAGGTTATGAAAATTGACTAATTCATTTGGTTTATGTTGGTATGATATTTACGTAAGGGAAAACTGTCCTAAATAAGCACAAAATGACGGATTTAGAGGGTTTAATAAGTTAACATGTAATTAAGGAGTGAACCATATGGCACTGGTAGAATCATTACAAAAAGCAATCGAATACATGGAAGCCCATCTGCTGGATGACATTACGATTAAAGACATTGCTGAACAAGCTCATCTATCTCCCTATCATTTTCAACGTACTTTTGTTATTTTGACGGATATGACTGTAGGAGAATATTTGAGGCGACGCCGCCTGACAAAAGCAGCTCATGAATTATGCAACAGTTGTATAAAGATTATTGACCTTGCCTACAAATATGGCTATCAAACTCCTGAATCTTTTACCAAAGCATTTCATAAACAACACGGGCTTACGCCGAGTGAAGCGCGTAAAGGAATGGGCAATTTACAATCTTATAACCGCCTGGTGATACAGGTGAATGTGAAAGGAGTCGAACCGATGAATTATCAATTGATAGAACGGGAATCCTTCCAGGTTGTGGGGGTGAAAGAACGGCTTAATTGTGATGGGGATATCGGTCCGTCTCGGGATATCGGTCGTTTTTGGTCCCAAGTCGGGCAGGACGGTACTATTAACCAATTGCTAGGCTTGAATAACGGTCAAATATCAGGTTTAATTGGAGCAACAGTAGATTATAGTAAAGAGGACAATGAGATTGAATATTGGGTGGGTACTGAATACAAAGGTAGCACACCTGATGGATTATTCAGCTACGAAGTATCTGCTGCAAAGTGGGCGATTTTTGAAGCCGTGGGGCCCGTAGCTGATGTGGTGCCGAAGACATGGAAAAAAATATATTCAGAGTGGTTTCCGTCCAATGATTATGAACATAGCGGTGCACCGTCTCTGGAAGTATATAAAAGTCCTGATCCGACCAGCTCCACAGCTAAAACTGAAATCTGGGTTCCAGTCAAATAGGCGGAGAATATATCCCGGAAAAACCTTCTAATTGTAAAAACCCAGCAGATGCGCTTTAATGACCTCGATGGAAAGATTCGAAGTCATTGGTTTGATATTCTACTAAATATTTGCTTGAATTGCGGATTTTGAAATAATAGTATTTAAAGATAGTATTATATAACCAAAGAAGGAGATGGAGACAATGGAGACTCATTCTGAAAATATAAAGATAGAATGTGCTGAGAATTGTGGAAACTCACCTAAAAAAGAGCTGCTTAGAGATCTTAGTATCGCTTTTGTCAAAAATGAAATAGAATTTTGTATGGATTGGATGACAGATGATGTGGTTTGGGAAATCATCGGTGATAAACTAATTCGGGGAAAAGGTGATTTTGAAAAAGCGTTACATCAAATGAAAAATTGTAAAGTTCAACAGTTACGTATACAGAACATCATCACACACGGAAATACAGGTTCTGTAAATGGAACTTTAATACTAAACGATAAGGAAAGTGTTGCTTTTTGCGATGTATATAACTTCAGAGGCTTTGGTAAAAATTCAAAAATTAAAGCAATCACTTCTTATATTATCAAAACATCTTAATTGTTAATGAGCTCGCACTGGAAGTTTCTTTTTGGAACTCTATCTCTTTTCATAAAGAGGTGATTTTTCAATAACCAGTTACTTGGAGTGCGGTATAAATTTATTAACAAGGAGTAGATCATTTTGGAATCTGTTTTATGGATAGGTGTATTTAGTTGTTTTGCTGCAGTCTTTGCTTTGTTTATTATCAATAATAAGAATAAGAAATAAGCTTGCCTACTTCCTATTCCATTTTTAATTGGTTGACACAATATTTTGTTCAAAAACAACCTTATTAGTATATTAGGCATAAACTGCAGTGGAAAAGGTTTCATACATTTGATTAAATATTAGGTGGGAAGCAATAGGTTCATAGTTCTAGAATAAGTATTAATTTTAAGAACATGGTGGTATTGAAAATAGGATATCGTCATGTTATTTATTTTTATTCTAATTAGATAACATTTGATATTTGTAAAGAATTTGGAACTTTCCGAGATAACTACGGGCACAATTTATATATCTGCATATATTACTTAATTAAATATAAATAAATTATGAAACTCAACTGAATTATGTTCAGTTGAGTTTTTTGTAATTTGGATAATTTTTTTAAAAAAATCTCTCAAATCTTTGGCATTTTATAAAAAACTTGTTGAAGGTTATGAAAGGGGAAATCATCGCCCACCTTTGCAGTTGCGAAGGGAGAGGAAATGCATGATAGAACTAAATCGTACCGAGTGGTAAGTTCGCTGTGCATTTAATGCTTTTTGTAAACGTGTATTGGAAAATGAAGCAATCAATATTTACAACGAAAGGCAACAACGACAAGCAAAGGAGATGACATTTTCTGATCTCACACCACAAGAAGAAAATCAACTCTTTACCTTAGATAAGCAATATGAAGGAGAAGAAGGACAAAGTTTTCAAGTGGCTGGAAAGAAAATCACTCCGAAATTACTTGCTGAAGCCATGCGTACCTTGCCAAAAGAAAAGCGTATTACTGTCCTACTATACTATTTCTTTCAACTGTCTGATGTGGAAATTGGTCAACTACTCGATATTCCACGCAGTACCGTTCAGTATAGACGGACAAGCTCTTTTGAACGGTTAAAGCGGTTTTTGGAGGAACATGCAGATGAATGGGACGATTAATTCTAATGTTGAAAATAACGAGCGTGGCTTATTGCCATACCCAATTATTCTAGCTGCAAATAAGGGTGAGCTAGAAGCAATGAAAGTAGTTGTTCTACATTATGGAAGCTATATGACAAGTTTATCCATGCGTAAGCTCCGTGATGAACAAGGAAACACTTATTGAGGCATCGATGAAGATACACGCGAACGCTTACGGACGAAGCTTATGCAATCTGTTTTAGCTTTCAAAATTTGAATACAGAATGGTTAGGTTTTCCCTTTCATTCATCATATATTTGTTCTTTGACAAAGAAAGCACGGAAGATTACGCTGTGCAGTATAAACTAAAAAATCAGATACGTTCTACTGATGATGAGCCACTTGATTCATACGCCATGACTTCCGTTAGGAACGAGCGATAATTTGTGAATCTAATGCAATTGTGGTGGATTGCTGGCGATAACCCATCAGTTAGGATAATGATACTCCCCTATCGTCATGGTTCGAGCGTTTGAACCGTCGCAAGCTATGAGTAGGGCTGGAAGAAATACTTGCAGGGGTGAAATTCCCGTGGAGCTGCACCAGCAGCCGTCTGATTTTCAAAAATAAATGAACTAAAGTACCTTTGTTTTTAGTATGTATTCCTCTATTAAGAAAAGGGAGGTATATGTTTATGAAGGAACTGATTACAAAAGATGATTTAATTGAGCTTGGGTATCCTAAATATACTTCGATACGAATTATTAGACAAGCGAAACAAGTCATGATACAAAAAGGGTATCCATTTTATAATAATAAACGCTTAGGGCGTATACCAAAAATGACAGTCGAATCGATTCTAGGTTGTGAACTAGAATTGGAGGAAGGCAGTCGTGGCAAAAACTAAATATGTGGGAGTTTATATCGATGATAAAGGGCAATATTTTTATGAAACGGAGTTAGGAACAGATCGAATTACTGGGAAACGTCTTCGGAAAAAGGGGCGTACGAATCAGCAAGGAAGAAAGTTCACTTCTGCGTTACAGGCCTATAAAGAATTGGTACGGGTAAAAAATGAATACCATCAAGCAAACGGGTACAGGAACTATCATATGACATATGGCCAATTCATGGATACTGTATATATTCCTGCATATGAAACAGAGGTGGAAGAAAGTACTTTTTATGTTCGTAAATGAACGTTAGAAAGTATGAGAGATCGTTTCTATAACATAGAACTTCGCTCTCTAACTGTAGAAGATGTTCAACGGTATCGAACTTGGCTACTTTCAGACAAAGGAGCTGGATATTCCCAAGCATATGCTAGTTTAGTATTTGGTATGTTTCGTAAAAGTTTAGATATGGCAGTGGATATGCAATATCTAGAAATGAATGTATCTAAAAAGGTGAAAGCTATTCCAAAGGGAAAGGCAGTTGTTCCTTATTGGACTAAGAAAGAATTTGAAAAGGTTATATCAGTTATTTGTCTAGATGATTTTTATGAACATTTATGTTTTGTGATGTTATGGGTTTATTTTATGACTGGGCTTCGTGTCAATGAAGGTACAGCATTATGGTGGGAAGATGTAGACTTTAAAAACAAGCGACTTCGTGTTCATCATTCCCTATATTTACGAAACAAGAGCAATTGGCAAAGGAAAAATTATACAAAGACAGAGGATGGAAAGCGAATCATCTCTTTAGATAATGATACGATAGAGATTTTGAAAGTATGGAAAGAACGACAAGCCAAAATAGGAATTGACGATTTCATTTTTAGTTATGATGGAACACCAATGATAAAGTCAACAATTGGCAGAATTATTCAACATTATGCAAAACTTGCAAATGTTCATCGTATTCAAGCAAAAGGACTACGTCATTCGCATGCATCTTATCTGATTAATGAATTTAACATTTCTGTTTTGATATTGTCGAAGCGTATGGGACATTCGAGTCCAGAAATTACGTTAAAGCATTATTCACATATGTGGTCTGGAGTAGATGAACTGATTGCGGAAGAGATGACAGGTAACATTAATATACGAACAGCAGAAAAATCAGGTATATCATTTAATGGTAATCAAGCAGTAAAAAAATAAGTTCCGCCAGAATCCCCGCCAAGAATAGTGGAAGATGTGATAAACGTTGGTATGATAGGCTTAAAGCGTCACCTGCACTGTTTGAGTGGGAATAATTTACAAGCGTATTTACAGCAACTTGATATGATTTAGATGGATTTAGCAGGGATCTTATTTGTCTAGAAGAAAGTTTAGGCAGATAGTTCCCTGTTTTTTACCCTGTCGAAGTCGGTTTTGGATTAAATATGGGAAAGTAAATTGAATGGGAAAAGAGCTAAACCTTTAGAGGATTAGCTTTTTTTCAATCTAAAAAGTTAAATCTATTGTGTTATTACCTAATGTATAGTGCAAAATAAAAGTACAGAGTTGTGCAATGCAAAAGTACATAACACTGCCATTTGAATTCAAATAAAAAAAGCTTGCAAGCCTTCCATGATTTCTCTACTGTTATTGGTGTCTAATCAAAACGGTGGAGGTTGAAAGGAATGCTGACAATGCCTGAAATCAATTGTATCAAATTAATGAGGAATCAGAAATCATTATCTATCAATCAAATATCAAAAACTTTGGGAATCAACTGGAGAACAGCTAAAAAATATGCTGATGAGGACCAAATTCCTGTAGAGAAAACTCCTAAAAAGTCCGGAATGATGTATGAAGAGCAGTGGGGAGAGATAGTATCAGACTGGCTTTGGGAAGACCAGAAATTAAAAAAGAAAAACCGAAGAACAAATAAAGGTATTTTTCTGGCCCTTCAAGATTTAGGTTTTAAAGGATCATACCGAACCGTTACCTACTTTATGAAAGACTGGCGTGATGGAAGATATTGAAGTAATGAAAAAATTAGTAGAAATAGGTAAGGTCAGGATATTGCGTCTGTTAGTTGAACGCAAACATTCAATGATCAATCGATTAATTCAACAGAAAGGGTATTAATTTGGGCTGGCTCAGATTCCATTATAGTGCCATCATACTCTACTTTTATTTTGTCACCGATTTTGAATACTTCTTCAGCATTTACGGTGAGATTGACAATTACTTTACTTTCACTGCCGCCATATTTAGCTATAATGATTGCTCTTTCGCCATCATCTATAAGTTTGTGAATCTTGCCTGTAAAGTAGGTATCTACTGTTTTATAATCTGTAATCTCATTATTCTCTATAAAAGAATTGGAGCATCCCGCAACAATTAGCAAAACAATAACAGTTAATACTTTTATCATTTTTTGCATTTGACATTACCTCCGTACTTATCTCACAATCTAGTCTATTTATGGGATGATTTTGTTGAATATAAGTATAACAAAAATAAATGCTCTTTTTAATTATTAGCAAATCTCCTTCTTTCAATAAAAGTTGTTGAGGATCAATGACTTTATGCAACAATTGTTTATGTATCATTTGCGCTGCTAATTTTGTTCTGTTTGAATTGATCAAATTAGTTACCTGTACAGTGCAAATCTTATAAAGTGCGAATATATTGCAATAACTTTTGTGCTGACCATTCCTCATCGATTCCATTGAAAACTTCTATTTGAACAGGATAATCAAAACCCGGTATCGGTCCTACATGATTTTCAATATTAGATTTGGCGGCATGAATTGAATCATCTAATGAATCCATTTCTTTATCTGATGCTAAATAATAGTAGTAAGTCATTTCATCACCCTTTTCAAATTTTGCTTGTATGTTCAATAATGAACTTTCATATGAGCAACTAAGAAAAATAAATATGATTTATCAATCTATATCTTCTACTCATTTTTTCTATCATCAAGTTTTCTTGATAAATGATAAAGTAGTAAGCTTGAAAAAAGGGAAATTAAAAAAGGGATAATTACAATTATCGGCATTATAATGGTCCAATAAAGTAAGTAGGCACTTATTGCAAAGACAAAACAACTAAGTATAAACAATAGACTCGATAAAAATTCTTTTGTTGCCAGCAAATTCATCACATTCCTCTCTTTTATCGATATTATCCTAGTAGTTATTCAAACATCAAGAAGATGAATACAGTATTTAATTAAGTAGCTCGTTTGCTTAAAAAAGACAGATTACTACTTATATTGATATTCTATCTTTTTATTTTTAATAATACTCCCAAATCAAAATCACTAATCCGATGAGCAAAGTAAATAGTAGTGTGAATATCATACGATGACCTAAAATAGTTTGAATAGATAATAGGGATCATGTACTACATGAAGAAGATAAAACTCGACTAACTAGGAGAAGGAATATCGGAAGCGGTAGATGGCGAAGGAATAGGCACGATAAGTCTTGAATGCGCGAGAAGTGAGTTGTTTAGAATAAAGTTATCGAAGAAAATATTCTCTACTACTTCTTTAATAAGATGATTATACAACTCGATATCATTGTATGACAAAAGAGTACTAAATCCGTAAAAGAATTAGTACTCCTCGATTAAACTAGATAAAATAATTTATGAATTAGCATATTCCTCTTTCTTTTGCTTGCGCTTATAAAAATAAAGCCATATGAAAAAAGTGATCCAAGCGATGGCAGGTAGTAATGTGGGGAAAATACTTGGAAAATCAGTAAATAAAATAAGACATACAGCTGCAATTACAGCCGGTATCATAATCCCAAAACAAACTCTAACGATTTTATTTTTAAAACTTAAATCAAATCCTTCATTCATTTTGCTTCACCCTTTCTAACTTGAACAAAGAACAACTTCTACTACTCTTGAATATCTGCTGATATTGTTGTCGATTCATTTTCATTATTCATGCTTGAAAGGTATGCAATTATAGCTATTATTAAACCTATACTAAAGAAAACACTTCCGATGATGACAAAATTATTTCGATAACTTTCAACGACTAATAAATATTCACTCGTATCAGCGATGCCATCGTTCTGGTTAGATAGCCAGCCATCTCCTAAAGAAATCCCCAGTGAAACACTAGCGAACATCAAAATCAACCCTACAATAAGTAGTAATGGTGAAATAATATGCAATCGTTTCATTTGCTCTTTGTTCATTAACATCGCTCCTCATTCATCGCGCTTCTTTTACAATAGAACCTAGATGTATTATTCACGGATATCGTTACTATGAGGATAATTATACTGAATAAACAAATAAATAACAATTATTAATTTACTAAAGGGCGTTCTTCAAAAAAATATTTAACTTCTTTTACTGGATGTGAGATTTACGATGAAATAGCTGAAAGAAAGGCGAGCACTTTGAAATTGCAACACGAGTACATACCTATATCGTTTTGGTAAATTCTAACTAAGGAAGATCTATTTTCTAACAATAAGTTGCAGAGAAGCAATTTTATTAGAAAACAGGTCTTCCTTTTTGAATGTTAGAGCCGCACAACAGTATAGAAGCGTTCAAGTCGTAATCCCCGGTGAAATCAATCACTTAATCGAAAGGAATAATTGTTGCACTTCAATTGTTTGTGGTCGTTTCAATCATGATTTTGGTAATATAATCAGCTTCGTTATTTTTTAACACGGCGTCATAGACATATTCTTCGTAAGCATATTCGCCAATTTTATACGCGTTCATATCGATATATCGAGATAGTTTTTCGTATGTCTTTCCGATATGTTCAGCTTCTCCAATATGATAGCCAATAACATATACTCCTTCTTTCGTTTGAAAGAATCCATTGCGCTTCTGCATATATGGTTGCTCCATATATAAATGTGCATAGTTTTCAACTTCTCTACTGAGAACTTGTTCCCTTCTGATGACAGCACCGATTGGTAAACCTGTATCTAATTTTGTTTCATCTAAATTATTAATGAAATCGGAAACCTCTGTCACAAATTGCTCTTCTGTCGTATTTTTCAATGGATTGCTCAAATATAGCGTTCGTGCAGCGCAATATTCTGTTGTAATTTGTGTGAACGACAGATCTTTTGCTTCTTGAACTGCTTGTAGTTTTAAATCAATCATTTGTTCAATCCGTTGTAAGTTTTCCAGTTTTAAGCGAACGATGTCTTTTTGTTGTCGCATTAATTGAATAAAACGATCGGGAGATTTATTCGCCATATAATGCTGGATCTCTTTTAATGGCATTCCGATCTCTTTTAATAGTTCAATGACGCTAAAGAAATCGTATTGAGAAACGGAATAATATCGGTAGCCTTTTTCATCCTTATAGATAGGAGAAAACAAGCCAATTCGGTCATAGTAAATTAATGTTTGTTTATTCACTTTACAAAGATGGGCGAATTCACCAGCTGTAAAATAATTTGTTTTTTGATTAGATATGTTCATCTCTCCTCTTGACTATATAGTTACTATATACCTTAAATTATAAGTATTCATGATAGAGAAAGAAAGGTTTTGATGATATGGCGTTACATATAGAAAAGGTGACCGAAAAAAATCGAGCGGATATACTGGCATTATCCGTTGCAGCATCACAAGAAGGGTTTATCGAAACGACTGCACAATGTTTGCGAGAAGCGGAAGAGGATGCGCGATTTATACCAGTCGGTTTATATGTAGATGAAGTGGTCGTCGGTTTTGCGATGTATGGCCAGTTTGGCGATGAGCAGGCTGAAGCGTATGTTTGGTTAGATCGATTATTAATTGATGCGCAGTATCAAGGAAAAGGATATGGCCAAGCATTTTTACAAATGCTTGTCGAATATTTACAGGAACGATATGCAACGGATGTGATTTATTTAAGTGTGTATCCAAATAACACCCATGCTATTCGCTTGTATGAACGATTTGGATTTATGTTTAATGGTGAAGTTGATCCAAATGGGGAGTTATTAATGGTGAAGGACGTGAGATAGAATGACAACGGTGACTGCACTTGAGTCGCGCCCACTAAAGCCACTCTTTTTTTCGTATTTGTTTCCAGCCATCGTTGGTATTTTGCTAATGTCGGTAAATATTTTAGTAGATGGTATTTTTGTGAGCCAAGGAATTGGACCTACCGCCCTCGCGGGAATTAATATTGCGGTACCTATTTTCTCCATTTTACTATCTATTTCATTATGGATTGGTGTTGGCGGTGCAACATTATATTCAATTGCACTCGGACGAAATCATATTGAAAAAGCGCAACGAATTTTTAGTTTGGCGTTTATGCTGATGTTTGTAATTGTTTCAATTATCATCGTGTGTGCGTTATGGAAGATGGAAGAGATTTCATATTTATTTGGTGCGGATGCACAAACGTATCCTTATGTAAGAGATTATTTATATATTGTATTGTTGTTTGGCATGGTTTACACAGTAGAGAATTTATTGAGCATTTTTATTCGTAATGATGGCAATCCGAAATTAGCAATGGCAGGTTTAATTGTGACGTCCATTCTAAATATTGTTTTCAATTATTTCTTTATTTTTGTTTGGTCTTATGGGGTTACTGGTGTAGCCCTCGCGACCGTTTTGTCAACAGTCGTTGGGACGATGGTTCTTTGTTTGCACTTTCTGTGGAAAAACAAGCGACTGAAGTTTGTATGGGCATGTTGGAGCCGGGAAGATATAAGGAAGATTATAGGAATTGGTTTGCCAAGTTTCATCGTTGAAGGTTCATTAGCGATCATGGTTGTATTATATAATATTACATTTTCATCCTATTTTGGCACAGATGGCGTAACAGCTTATGCGATGGTGAATTATTTACACGTCGTATTATTAATGTTGTTTATAGGTATTGGCATGGGGATGCAACCGCTCGTCAGTTATCATTACGGTGCTACATTGATGGATCGCGTGAAAGATTTATTGAAGATTAGTTTGCAAACAGGTGTTGTGTTAGGATTGATGATCTCGATATTGGCAATGGTATTTCCAACGCAAATTTTATCTGTTTTTGGCCATGAATCTGTTGAAGGCAGTAAATTGGCGATAGAAGGCTTTGTTTATTTTGCTGCAGGTTATATTTTCTTAGGGGCTAATATGGTGTTAGCGGAATTTTTCCAAGCAATCGAGAAAGTAAGAATTGCGACAACGATTATTTTATTACGTAGTATTGTATTATTTATTCCGTTATTAGTGTTACTGCCTAAATATTTCGGTGCGCATATGATTTGGTGGGTGTTTCCAATTACAGAAGGGATTACAACATTGCTCGTAGTTATTGGGTTCATGCGTAGTAAGAAGTGGTCGAAACGAAATGTTTTGTCGAATGTAACAGAACAGTCGCAAATGGGAAGAATATGAAGAGGTATTGCGTTGCTGCATAAAGAATGTACACACTCAGCTAGGAAAATCGCTTGAATGTTCATAGATCGGTACAAGCGGATAGAGTGAATTTGCATAAGGAGAAAAGTTTGTGTTTTTCGTGTGAAAGAGGAGTTGCACATGAGAGAAACAGTCTGATCAGTCTTAAAAACATCAAGTACGAGAAACATGGCGTTTTCTCGACTTGATGTTTTTTCATTTATAGTGAACCTGACTTATCGTTTCATTTGCTTTGCTTTTGTACGCTTTTTCATTTTTCCATATAAAATGCGAATGGAAAGGAAGATGCCTGAAAGTGTTAGGAAAATCATGCCAATCGTCGTTGCATCATTGGCCCATATAAAGTCAAAACGATTCACCATGCCTACATGTAGATCGTGCATCCATTTTTTGACGAGAGAATCATGATAGATTTTGGCAATCTCACCGCCTTCAGTAACGACGGCAATTGATTTTTGGTCATTATTTAGATGAATATAATAAAAATAGCCTAAACCATGTGATGCATAGTTCACACTTCGAATGTCATCTAATGTGAAGCGGTTGGAATCTAATGCGGTTACCACAGCTTCAGGAAGTACTTTTTCACCTGTGTGTGCTGAATTCATTGCATTTTCAGTGATGGCTTCATAATTAGGATGTATATACTCCACATGTTGTTTATGAAACCAATCATGTTGATGGTTCAAATAAAATCCAGTAATCGATAATAATAAAATCATGACACTTAAGATTAAACCAATATACAAATGTGCATCATATATCACTCTTCTGAACATCGTGCATTTCTCCTTTTTTACATATACTTTATCGCTGTTTGGATTGGTCGCTCATAAGATATGGCTATGTTTTGGATTTTAAGGTTACGTAAAGTTCTTGAAATGTCTCATACAAGCCTTTTTGAAGGTAGTGCGCAATGGGACCTTCTTGGATGACACGCCCTTGATGTAGAAATATCACTTCATCCGCAATTTTCTCTGCAATATGTAAGTCATGGGTCGAAAACACAATGGTTTGACCGTTCTGTTTTGCTTGTAACATGAGCGTACAAAATTGTCGGACCCAATAAGGATCTAATCCATTCGTCGGTTCATCTAATAGTAAAATAGGAGGCTTCGACAAGAGTGCTTGAGCAAGTAGTAAACGTTGGTTCATTCCTTTTGAAAAATTGCACACTTTTTCATGTCGTCTTTCCAACAAACCAACAGCATCTAATGTTGCTAAATATTGTTGCTTCGGGATCCGTTTAAGTTGTGCGTAAAAAGAAATGATTTCAATTGCAGTCATTGAAGGTTGAAAATGAAAATGATCAGGCATATATCCAATCTTTTCAATTACTTGCATACGGTTGTTTGAATAAGTCATTCCATCGATAATGACCTGACCTGTCGTCGGTTTATGAAGACCTGTTAAAAGACGAATGAGCGTACTTTTGCCTGCGCCATTTCCGCCACATAAAGCCAAAATCTGTCCTTTTGGTAGATGGTAGTGTAAGGGTTGGAGAAGTTGTTTTTTACGTATTGTTTTTGATATCCCTTGTAGTCTAATAGCCATCTGTTCATTATTCATTGACAACACCTCTTTTCCAAAAATAACCGCTGATGCCAAGACAACATGCGTTCCATCCGATGAATAATCCTAAAAATGCGTACAATCCATATGTGCTCGTTGTGAAATTTACCAATGCATAATATGTCGGACCAAAAGCGGCGCCCGCACCTAAATGTATGATGGAAAAAATGCGAATGAATTCAGCAGGGTTGAATAAAGTAAATACTTGTAAAGCTGGTTGTACAAGTGTGTAAGAAGGTAAATGACCCAATACGCCAATGACTAGAAACGGCCAAATGATAATCGTTCCAAACCAAATAGTCATACTTCCAATGAGCGCATGCCAACGATTTTTTGCGAAAGTTCCGATGCATAAAGCAATGCTCAAATAAGAAAGCGCAAGCACCCATGAAAAAGTCAAAAAGAATAGATATGTCGAGAGACTAAAAGTTTTTCCGAATAAGAGAAGGATCATACCTGAGAAACCGAAGCTAAAACAAATAATGGTCGTAAGCATCACTGCAAGACCGAGCCATTTGCCGATGACAAATGTATAGCTATTGAGTGGGTAAGTAGCGAGTAACCCCCATTCTCCACTTTCTTTCTCGGCGGTTGTCGAGAACCCTCCGAGCAACAAAGCGATGAGGGGGAGCAAATAAAATGTCATATTCATCATTGTCGCAGTTGTATCGGTATAGCCATCTGTTGCCGTCATGCCAGACTGTAATAACATCATAGCAATGGTAAAAAGCGTAAAGAGGATTAAGAAAGAATACGTCCATGCATTTCTAAAAGCTAATTTTATTTCACGTTTTGCAATTATTCCTATGTGTAACATGTCATCTCAGTCCTTTATGTGATTCATCCGCATAAAACCCGAAACGATGAGCACGGTTACGCTACAGTACACATCGTTTTAGGTTTATACAATCGATGATCAGTTATGATCGGTTTTTTACATCTTCTTTGTCTTCGTTATGATGACCATGCTCATCATGCTCATCTTCTTCGAATTCATCGTGATGGTGGTCATGATTGTGATGCATCATTTCCCATTTATGTTCAGCTAGCTCGTCGACTGATAATATTTCTCCAATGGCCTCTTTTTCAATATATTTTTTCGCTTCATCTGCCTCTTTAAATGAAATAACTCCATATGCCATTGGTGTTTCAATATGCTCGTCAAAAACATATGTTGCCTGATCCATAAGCACCCATTCTTGTGAATGGAAGTCTCGAACATATTTGGCACCGATTTCCTCCTCACCATTTTCTTCAATCCATTGATACAGGCAGCCTAAATCATCGAACGTTAATACTCGATCATTTGTTAACACAATTTGGGTTGCATGTTGATCGTCTGCCACTGCCATCGCGCAAATCGCGCAAACATCTGTATCTGTATCAATCTCTTTTGCAGGGTATTTTTTCATCATTTCATCTGTTTTTGTTTCAGAAGCTGTAGGATCGGATTTATGATTGTTGTCGCTACAACCTACAAGCGCACTTAACAATAAAACCCCTAATAAGATCATTGTACTAATTTTTTTCATTTGTTCTTCCTCCTATATACATCGATCCAATGCTTATACTTAACAGCACGAAGCAAAGAATGAATGCAAATCTTTTTTGTGTGTACTGTACTTGATGTTCCTCCGTTAATGGATGATTCATTAATGGTGCTTTATCTACCAGTCGCTCCTTCTCAGCTGTCTGGATCATGTCCTCTAGAAAGTACATTCCGGGTGATTGAAATAACAATTGTAAAGGTGGAAGATGATCGGTGATATGTAACCAAAAAGGATGGACGGTATAAGTGAGATTACTACGCTGATCACCTGTAATATCCAGTCCGATATGGTCGCTCCAATAATTTCCATTTGTTTTGTTTAAATGACTTTCTAACGCTTGGCCTTGTGCTAAATTTGAGATAAAAGCATTCTGTTCAATCGTATTCTTCGTTGCATTTCTTAATTGAATGCCTATGTAGTTCGCTTGTATGGTGTTTTTGAAAAAAAAGTTTGATTGCGCATTTTCAATTAGGATGCCAATACGATTTCGTTGAATAAGATTATTCGAGATGATTGCTTCAGTCGTATCAAATATTAATAAGCCAAGAGATTGACTATGTTGTTGATGGTCAATGAATGTGTTTTCTTGAATGGTTGGGTTAGTTGCACCCATTACCATTAATCCGTTCATATTGTGTGCAGCTCGATTGTGTTGAACAGTTGTTTTTTCTGTAAACATTAAATGGTATCCATACCGAGAGTTTGTAACGTCATTATGCCGAATGGTCGTTTGGCGACTTTTGTCGATGTATATTCCGTCTTGAACGGCGGTAATCACCACTTGCTGAATGGTGTTATGATGCGATTTTTGAATAAAAATGCCGTGTTTACGCTCTTTTACAGGTAGTGTTTTGTCTCCCGTAATATCTACATATTCAATTGTGTTATGATGGGCTTCATCTAATTGAATTCCATACGCATCCGTTTCAATTTGAAGATGTTTAATCGTGTTATGATGGCTGCGAATGTGTAGTGCAGGTAGTGGTTTATGTTGTTTGTTCATTGTCAATGAAAGGTTTTCTAGTTGTACATCATCGGCAACGATCGTTATGACAGGATGATTTGACGAAGAAATATCAACTTGCCCTTGTCCTTTCAGATGAATAGCCTTATCAATCAAAATCGCTTCGTCATAATGACCTTCCTCTATCAAAACTGTTTCACCAGGTTTGGCGGCATCTATTTTGTCTTGAATAGATTTTGTGGAAGTATTTGCAGTAGCGGTTTGATTTAAGTCAACGATAAACCAATACATGATGATCACCAAGATGAAACAGGTTGTTACGGAAATGCTAGGTTGTGAAGGTTTCATAGTTAAATGGCTTTCCCTCCTTTAAGTCTCGGTATAATTGAAGATTACAAGATAATTGTGAAATAAATGTGAGATTCTTGTGGAAGGATTGTTACAAAATGTTATTAAGAGAAAAGATCCATAAGTTTTTGCCATTTTCTATGTTGAATTGTTTACAATTGATTAAAGTGCAACGTGGAGATGAAAAATGGAATACTTCACAAAGACTTCATAATATTTTTGGATAATAAAATCATACTTAATTAAGATCAATCCATGATCGAGGGAGGTTTCCGATGAAGACAATTATGGTCATAGACGATGAACAACAAATGAGAGAGATGATTCGAACCTTTCTAGAAAGAGATGGTTATAAAGTTTTAGAAGCGACAGATGGCGTGCATGCATTATCATTGCTAGAAATAGCACGTCCTGACTTATTAATTGTAGATGTGATGATGCCATTTATGGACGGGTTTACTTTCGCTGAAGAAGTGAAGCATGTGGCAGAAATTCCGCTCATTTTTTTATCTGCAAAAGGTGAGCAGTGGGATCGAGTTTATGGATTAAAATTAGGTGGAGACGATTATATTGTGAAACCTTTTATGCCCGAAGAGTTACTTGCACGTATAGAGTCTGTTTTACGAAGAACTTATCGACGAGAGAAGGAAACCGATGTGTTTCGAGCTGGACCGATTACAATTTATGGCGATTCCCACCAAGTAGCTATTGATGGGAATCGTTTATCTCTTACTAGAAAAGAGTATGGTTTGTTGGAAATTCTCGTGAAAAATCAAGGACGTGTTTATTCAAGAGAACAGTTACTCCATTTAATATGGGGAGACCAACATCAAAGTAGCGAAAGAACTGTCGACACACATGTGAAAACCCTCCGCTTAAAAATGGCCGAAGCAAGTCACTTGATTGAAACTGTTTGGGGAGTTGGCTATAAATTTGACATCTAAGATAAAAAAGCTTTCGCTCAGTCATAAAGTATTACTTGTACTTCTTTCCAGTGTGGGATTTTCTGTATTATTTGCGTTCTTCTTTATGCATTTTCTTTATTCAGAACTCTATAAATCAAGCATCGAGGAGTCAATTATTTACCAAGGGCAAAGAACAGCCTCCCATTACCACTACGGGGAATTGAGTGACGAGATTATTGGGAAAATTCAATGGTATAACATCGTCTCAGAATATGAAATTATTGTCGTTGATCAGTTGGAAGCATTGACATCCTATTTTCCATATGAAATTAATTACCAAACATTAATTGGTCCCGAAGATCGACAGAAGTTAGCACAAGGGAAATATATTATGAAAGAAGGATATGTGAAGGAGTTTGATCGAGAGGTTTTAGGCGCTGTTTTCCCAATTAAGGGAGAAGGAGAATTGATAGGTTTTATTTATATTTATGCTCCGCTAGCAGCAATTCAAGACGTTTTCAAACAAAGTATACCACTGTTAGCCGGAGTAGGAACGCTCTTTTTTATCATTTTGTTTTTCGTGTTAAATCGTGTCTGGAAATCAATGTTTAAGCCGTTAAAAGAACTTCAACAAGCATCGGAAGAAATTTCAAAAGGAAATTATGCAACGTCTATTCCGATTGTCCAAGAGGATGAAGTAGGGCAATTGACATTAGCATTCAATCAAATGGCCCATTCGCTTGAAAAACAAGAGGAACGAAAGAAAGAGTTTACATCGAATATTGTACACGAACTTCGTACACCATTAACTTATATTCAAGGATATGCAGAGGTGTTGAAGCACAGTGGAAATGAACGGCCAGAAGAATCTAAGAAGTACTTGGCTACGATCCAAAAAGAAACAGAAAGATTAAACAAATTGATTAATGATTTAGTAGAATTAGATAATCTTCAAGAAAATGCGTATGCAGCGAATATCGAACCTATTGTAGTGAGTCAGTTATTAATTGACACATTGTCGTTTTTTGACATTCATCGAAAAGAAAAAGAAATCGAACTTGCTCTACAGGTAGATGAGAGCTGCGTAATTGCAGGGGACCCGAAAAGAATCCATCAAGTATTCTATAATACAATCGATAATGCATTGAAATATGCAACGCCTAAAAGTATAATGACCATTTCTTTACAGAAGAGTGGGGACAATGTGCAGTATGCAATTCGAAACGAGGGGACGACAATTCAGCAAGAGGATTTGGTGAGAATTGGTGAACGATTCTTTCGAACAGATAAAGCACGTAATCGTACAACCGGCGGAACGGGGTTAGGTTTGTCAATTGTGAAAGAAATTGTACGTGTTCATGGAGGAACGTTTAACATCACAAGTTCACCTTCTGAAGGAACGGTTGTCCGCATTGAATTGCCAAGGATGGAAAGTGAAGAGGTGTAAAAGACGATGAAATTACGAATCCTTATGCTTGCTATGCTATCTGCTTTGGTCTTAGTTGGATGTGGAACGAAGCCACCTCCAGGAAAACAAGTTCAAGCATTTTCATATACGGATCATCATGGTCAACCATTTGGAACTGAGAATCTTAAAGGGAAAATATGGATTGCTAGTTTCGTCTTTGCGAATTGTGAAACGGTTTGTCCGCCGATGATGATAGAAATGGCAACATTGAAAGATAAGATCGAGGAAGCAGATTTAGATGTGGAGTTTGTTTCATTTTCGGTTGATCCAGAAGAGGATACGCCTAGTGTATTAAAAGATTACCTAGCACAATTTACAGAAGATGACGCCCACTGGCATATGATAACAGGGTATTCGCAAGATACAATCGAGCGTTTTGCAAGAGAACAATTTCAAACAATTGTCCAAAAAACAGAAACGTCTACTCAAGTAATTCATGGAACGAATTTTTACTTAATCAATCAATCCGGCTACATCGTTGGAGAATATAGTTATATTGACGTAACATATGAAGAGGATATTTTACAAAAAGTGAATATACTACAGCAAACAAAATGATGGAAAAAACGCATTGTGTAGTTTATGTATTTAAAAAAAGAACCAGATATAGAGGCTGGGACATAACTAGTCAAAAATAAAAAAGTTGAGATTAAATAAAATTTAATCTCAACTTTTTTCATGTTTT
>ERZ808040.802-NODE-802-length-24534-cov-70.840414_pt1 | contig 24534 bp, 18 predicted proteins | sample MGYA00380191_ERZ808040 | MGnify/ENA primary metagenome ERZ808040 (study PRJEB31490, sample SAMN06133395) | mouse gut metagenome | isolation source: J6 | host: mice | place: China: Chengdu | collected 2015-05 ...
TCAGCATTGGGCAGGACTTGTTTTTCAGTTAAGTATTTCCAATAACGCTGGGGCAGATATTGTCTGTGTAAGCGAGGATTCTTACGCTCTTTGATATTAACATTGGCAAAATAGCCTTGCCAGAACTTTTGATATTGTTTTTCTTGCTCGCTATGTAGGCTACTGGGATTCAATAACACTTCATCTGCCACATCGACTATGGTTTGTAGTTCTGCTGGCTTGTTATTTATTGCTTTGGATTGATCATAAAAAATACCATAGCCCCGCTTGATATCATAGATGGCCCACTGCTGGTCCTGATAACGTTGGCGAAAATGCTCGCCAATTAAGGGCAAGACATTAAAGTCAGGCTCTACTCGGGCAAAATAAATGTCTTCGGTGGTATGCTCAAAACGTACAAAAGCTTCCATGCGATGCTTTTCGCGCCCTACGGATTTAACGGTTTGTGCCAACTCAAGAACCGCTAGGTTACCTAAATCTTGTAACACCTGACGATTGGGGTAGTCTAGAGCGTATTTGACGACCTGAAATAAGGTGCTCCCAATTTCAGGTTTTTCAGACAAAAAGCCCCAAAGTAGTTGTCGCATCCCTGACCGGCCCAATAAAGTATTTAATTTGGTGAGCACTCTTTGAGCTTTATCATCATCGGTAGCGACATAAGTAGCGGTATCAATCAAAGAGGGCTGATAATCACTACTGTCTACCAGCTGTAAGTACGGCTGATTTTGTAGCTTCTGCTCATAAACGTAAAACACAGCACTCAGCCAACCCTCAAAGCTAGATTCATAGACAATGAGGGTCGGTGGCGTTATTGCGGGTGAGCTGGATTGTGACATTTATTTGCTCAACTTTATTATTCAAGTTTGGCTGCTCGTTTAATAGGAGTTGCCGTTAAAACAGAGCAAGCTGACCACTGCGCTGGTCTTTAAACTTGGTTTGAGTTTGGGCTAAGACATACTGCCTAAAATTGTCTCGAGTTAAATGGGCTAAGTGTTCGTTTTTGCCAGTGGTAGCAATAAAGTACTTAGCACGATTGACTGCTGCGCCCATCTTTTTTAGATGCTCAAGAGTTATTTGATTAAAGCGTCTGGCTTTGACAATCTTTTTGGCGGTTTTTACGCCAATACCGGGAACTCGGACAATAACTTCGTACGGCGCGGTTTGAATATTAACGGGGAAATGCTCACGGTGCCGAATTGCCCAAGCCAGCTTAGGGTCACACTCCAAATCTAAGAAGGGATCGTCTGGATCTAAAATTTCATGAGCCCCAAAGCCATAAAAGCGCATTAACCAGTCAGCCTGATACAGACGGTTTTCACGAACCATAGGCACAGGCGTACCAATAGCTGGCAAGCGGCTGTCCTCTAACATGGGAACATAGCCAGAATAATAGACACGTTTAAGATCGTATTTTTTGTAAAAGTGATTAGAAAGCTGTATTACCTGCAAGTCAGTTTCGTTACTGGCACCGACAATCATTTGACTGGTCTGGCCCGCAGGGGTGAATTTTGGTGCTGACTTATGCTTCTTACGGCTGTCTTTGATGGTAATGATTTCTTCTTTTACGGTTTGCAGCGGAGCTTGAAGCTGTTCATGGCTTTTTTCTGGGGCCAATAAGGCAAGCCCAGACTTAGTGGGTATTTCGATATTGGCGCTTAGACGGTCTGCGTATAAGCCGGCTTGATGTAGCAGCTATTTGCTCGCCCCTGGAATGGTCTTTAGATGAATGTAACCATTAAAGCCTTCTCGAGTACGCAGCAGCTTGGCCACTTCGACCAGACGCTCCATGGTATGGTCACCATCTTTAAAAATACCTGAGCTTAAAAACAGCCCTTCAATATAGTTGCGGCGATAAAATTGCATGGTTAATTCAACCACCTCTTCGACACTAAAAGCAGCTCGCAGCGTATCATTACTGCGTCTTGAGGTGCAGTAGGCACAGTCGTAGATGCAGTGATTGGTTAGAAGTATCTTCAGTAAGCTGACACAGCGACCATCTTCGGTGTAGCTGTGACAAATGCCTGATTTGGAAGCATCGCCTAGACTGCCTCCTTGGTTCTTTCGATTACTGCCAGAAGAGGAGCAAGACACATCATATTTAGCAGCATCTGCCAAAATATTTAATTTGCCTTGTAACCTTTCATAATTAATTGAACCCATATTTTTATCCTATTAACTATAGAAAGTTATGATAACAAATATAAGGGTCAGACCCTATGGATTAAGGGGGTCAGTCAGATTCTATACGACAAAAAGTGTCGCTAATAATGGATGTAAAACTTATAAAGACTATATAAAAAACTCCTATCCAAAAGATTTGGGATAGGAGTTGAATAGACAAAGTTATGGGGACTGTCAGTGTGACTGAGTGGCTGAATGATTGGAGGTTAAGTTACTGAATTTTAATGACTTATCGAGTGTTATGAGTGTAGATAGACATAAGTAGCCCGAAGCCTGCCATTAAAGTGATAATTGCCGTTCCCCCATAGCTCACCAGAGGTAGCGGAACCCCAACCACAGGTAGAATACCGCCTACCATACCAATATTGACAAAGATGTAGACAAAGAAAGACATGGCAATAGCACCGGCCAATAATCTACCAAAGGTGTCAACGTGAATGGCTGCGATATATAAGCAGCGTATCAAAATACAAGAGTAAATAAACATCAGGACGCTCACGCCTAATAAGCCAAACTCTTCAGAGAAAGCCGCGATAATAAAGTCGGTATGGCCTTCAGGAAGGAAGTGTAGGTGCGACTGTGTGCCTTCTAAGTAGCCTTTACCAGTGAGTCCACCAGAGCCAATGGCTGTCTTTGACTGAGTGATGTTCCAGCCGGCGCCTAACAAGTCAGCTTCTGGATTAAATAAGGTTAATACCCGCTGCTTTTGATAGTCACGCATCAAAAAGGTCCAGCCAACCCATACTGTGGGAATCATCATAGCCACAGCTGAGCCAATCATCCACCAAGGCAATCCTGCCAAAAACAACACGAATATTCCGCTGGCAGCCACCAATAGCGAGGTGCCCAAGTCAGGCTGTTTGGCAATGAGTAATACCGGCAAAATAATGATGGCCAGAGTTGAGATTACCGTGATAAGGTTGGGCGGCAAGTCTCGTCTAGACAGATACCAAGCACACATCATGGGCAGCCCAAGCTTTAAGAATTCAGAGGGCTGAACACTACCAAATCCTGGAATATCAATCCAACGCTGTGCCCCCATACGCACTTCACCAATCAGCTCTACCAATACCAATGAAAATAGACCGATAATATAAAAAAACGGGGTGAAGTTTCGATAGACACCAGGGGGAATCTGAGCCATGCCAATCATGACAGTGAAGCCCAGCAAGTAGCTGACAGACTGGCGAATAACCATGGACACATCTTGAGTTGAGGCACTGTATAAAATAGCCAGACCAATAAAACTCAAGGTGAGCAGAAGTAGCATTAGCCAGGGGTCAATGTGAATGCGTTCCCAGATACTAATGCTATCGTCTCGGCCAAAATGATGGGTTTGTCGAGAAAATCGATACTGTTGTTGCTTTGACATAAGGCAGTTTATTATTGAGTTAGCAAAGGGAAGGGGTTCTAATCACGGGATATCATTACCAGATTTACTCATTTTACTAAGGGCAGTATTGTTGTAGACATCTAGATAGCAAATTATCTAAATAACAGCAATAGTTTGGTAAGAAGTGAGACGCTATAGTTTAGCGTGACTGTAGCAAATTTGATAGTATCAATGTTCTATCTTTATCCCACATTTTCAAACTACTGGCTAACCCTCACGATTGCCTGTTGACCCCTTTGACAATAATAATATGACTGGAAACTACGAAGCTATGAAAAGCACGATGAAATACTCTTTAGGCATCATTGCATCACTTGCTCTGTTAAGCACCAGCTGTACTACGACCTCAGATACGTCAGGAGCGAATGTCAACGAGCAAAGAAAGATAAGGGTGATTAGTAATAATAACGTCAATAATCGCACCCCTAAAGGGGGCAAACACCAAGCTGCTAAAACTGATAGCTTGGGTAACTTAATTCGAGAGTCTGATAGACTAACTATTGAGCAAAACACCAGAATTAGACCCTTTGGCGGCTCTTCTTCAACAAATTATGGTCAGTCGCATTCTTTTGGCGAAACCAACTACAACTATGTGCAATGGTTAAATATCAGCTCTTATCGAACCAATGAGGTTGAGCAATACAAACGCTATTTGGCAAATTATCTGGGTGAGCAGGCCGTTCCTCCTTTTGATCAACTGTTAACCACAGCTCGTAGTTGGGAGCGTTGTGGCTATGAGCAGTATCAATTACCGCCTTATGAACTGTGGTCAAATATGATAGCGACTTTAAGACTTTATGATGATCTAAAAAAGCAGGGTGTCCTGCCACCGACAGCCGAGATTAGATCAACCTATCGCTCTCCGTCTTTGAACGCTTGCGCAGGAGGAGCTGCAGCCAGTAAACATATGAGTAATGGTGCCATCGATATTTGGGTGCCTGAGTATGAAGGACAGCCTTGGTATAAAAGTGCCATGCAAGAAAGACTGTGTCAGTTTTGGTCAAGCCAAGGTGAAAAATATAACTTTGGTTTGGGGCTGTATGCCACGGGAGCGATTCATTTAGACACCCAAGGTTATCGTTATTGGGGTGCTACCAACTCTGACGCCGGCTCTTATTGTCGCTATTTAAATTAAGTCAACCTGTGTTGTGATAATATTCTTAATACTTATGTAAAAATCGTGTATAATGTGTGTTAAGCCATTTTATGTATATCAGCTTCATTAAGCTAAATTGTTGTTACTTGTGGCTTAACACTCCCTTCCGTAAATTGTCTTTAATTCATTACCTTAAAACTCCTTATGTAAAACCATTCGTTTTTAAGTCATTGTAAGACGTAAGAAGGCATATATTATTTGAGGCATAAGATTTGAATATAAGATCATCATCGTACCTGGCCGTACTAAGTTGTTTTATTGCAGTAACTACCGTCATGGCCTGTAAACCCGCTGATACTTTACTCCATAAAAACCAGGCCAACGAAGAATGGCGAGATATAACAGATTCAGGATTACCAAGAATTGAGGCGGCTAATCTGTCTTCCTTAAGTCAAGCAGGGCGATTAGGTCCTGTGGAAGCCGCGGAAGAGACTGATAGTGAGTTCACTATGAAAAGCATTAGTGGCTCTGTTGCGATTGATAAAGCTAAATTGGCTGCAGCTAAGCAAGATAAGTGCCCGAAGCTGGTTAATTCTCCGATAGATTCGACGCAAATAGTCCGTAAAAATGAGGTGATGCGAGACACCTATTGTGACTACTATATTTATCCTAAAAAAGGGCAGAGAATATCCATAGAAAGCCATCCAAAGCAGATTGCGGCTAATTTGATTAGTCCGGTTTATTATGATTTTGCCAATGGCAGTTATTTGGTCAATCAGGCAGACAAATATGTAATACGCCTAAGCTATGAGGGAGTTGAGTATATGAGTAGCCCGATAGATTATGATGTGACCATAAACGTGCAGTAAGCTGTTATCGATTCGTTGTCTACTGACTGACAAAAAAAGACACCTTTAAGGTGTCTTTTTTTATGGTTTGGAATTATGAGATATTAACTATACTCACTGGCCTTTAAGCCTACGATTTAGACGTACTATTTAAGCTTATTTAGCTCAGAATTCTTAGCAATATCAGGCTTGCCAACGGTAACAATAATGAATTTGTCTGGCGTTAACGTCTCTTGAAGCGCTTTGTTCGCCTGATTTACATTACTGCTCTCTACACGATCGATATAGTTGGTGATGTAGGTATCGGGTAGCTTGTGGAAGTTAAGTACACCCAGCATGCCATTGATACCAGCATTACTTGAGAAGCCCATAGGATATCTATTGATGAGGCTTTCTTGAGTCAGTTTGAATTCTTCCTCAGTAACCCCTTGTTTCAAGGTATCTTTCACCGTCTGCAGTGTGGCTTTGATGGCCTCATCTGCTTTTTCGTTACGGGTAGAGAACTTGATGGCGTAAGGGCCAGGAGCTTGCATGGCAGTCATGTTGCCATAAATGCCGTAGGTATAACCTAAATCTTTACGTATCTTGCCCATTAGGCGTGAGTTAAATCCGCTACCGGCCAAAATTTCATTACCAATGCTAAAGTCAGTACTGCGCTGCAGCTGCGTCGGGTCTTTGCTGACGCTATACCCTTGTTGACCGATAATCACTGAAGTTTGGTCGCTGTCATAGTCTACATGCACCCATTTACTACTTTTGATAGGGGTAGGGTTGGGCAGCTTTGGTGCTGGCTTACCCTGAGCCAATTGCTTAGTAATGGTCTCAGTAGCTTGTTTGGCCTGCTGTAAGGTTAAGTCTCCAGTGATACTTAAACTGGCATTTTGAGCCACTAAATAAGTGCCATGGAAGCGCTGTAGGTCCTTTGTCTCAATGCTAGGGATACTGTCTATGGTGCCATAAGAAGGGTGGGCGTAGGGGTGAGAGCCATACAGCGTTTTATTAAAGGTAAGACTGGCCAGATAAGAAGGGTTCTGCATCATCTGCCTTAGCCCCAAGACTTGCTGAGCTTTACTACGCTCTAAAACCTTGGCATCAAATCTCGGCTCACTTAGCACTTCGCTTAATAGCTTTAAAGCGGGGTCTAATTTATCGCTCTCAGATAAACTACGTAGATTAATCACAAACTGGTCTTTATAAGCCGCACTACCAAGCTCAATACCTAATTGCTCTGTGGCTTCAGCAAACTGAGTTTCATCCAAATTCTTGGTACCTTTGGTGAGTAAGTCTGCCACCATGCTAGCAAGGCCAAAGCTATCTTTACGGATACTTTCATCGCGTGCACTACCCGCGTTAAATCTTAGATCGACATCGACAATAGGCAGCTGATTGGTCTGAAAGAAAATAACGGGCACCCCGTTTTTTGTAGTGAAATGCTGAAATTTAGGAATAGAGAAGTCTAATTTCTTCTCATTTTTTAAACTAGATAGATTATCCAGTGCTTTGAGGGGCTGGGTGATATCAACATCGCTTTTAGCATGTTTGCCACTGGGTAACTCTGGTGCAGCGTTGGCACTAAATGAAGGCAGTCCAGCTGAAATTATTAGTGAGCTGGCCACGATAATTGGCTTAAAACAATAAGAAGGGCGTAAGTATGATTTCATATCAAATCCGTGTTTGGGTGTATAGCTTTCAATTTTTATATTAGTTTTTCAGGAATATGTTCTGTATAAATAAAAAGTCTGTATAAATAAAGGGCAGGGTGGCCACTTTATTTATTAGCAGAGCTTGGATAAGTGACTGGTTCAACATGCATCACAGTTAGATTGTCTTTTACCAAGTATTTATTGGCTGCCTCATTAATGTCTTTACTGCTGATACCTGCCAACTCCTTCGGCAAGGTATGAATTAGGCGATCATCTAAGCCTCGAGACTGTAGGTTACCAATCATATAGGCTTGGCCGGCCATGCTATCTTGTGCAAAGACGAAGCCTTTAACCGCATTGTTACGTGCACGTTCTAACTCTTTGTCACTAATGGCTTCCGTTTTAAATCTATCTACTTGCTCTAAAATGGCTTGCTGGGCCTCAGCCAAAGTTACCCCTTCGCGTGGTGTGGCCTGAATCATGAACAAGCCATCGCCACGTTCATACAAATCATAGTAAGAAACTACGGAAGCCAATAACCCTTGCTCGCGGACCAAATGCTTCTCTAGACGAGCAGCATAGCCTCCATCCATGATAAATTGCATCATCAATAAATCGTATACTTCCTTAGCGGGCAGGTCAGTAGTCAGGGCGCTGTGCAAAGTCGGCACATTAAACGCCATGATTAACGTAGGCACATTGACGGTTTCTTGCAGGGTTTGTTGTTGGTAACCACGCCAGCCTTTTTGTAGTACCGAAGGACGCTCAGGGATTTGCTTGCTAGGTAAGGCACCAAAGTATTTCTCAACCTTTTTTAAGGTTTGCTGAGGGTCAACATCACCGACAATAACTAAGGTTGCGTTGTTTGGGGCATACCAAGTTTTGTACCATTTTTCTAAATCTTTTATATCGGTATTGGCAATTTCCTGCATAGGCCCGATAACAGATTCACCTTTTGGACTGTCTGGTAGGGCCAATTTACGGAATTTTTCAAAGGCTCTAGCCAGTGGGTTGTCGTCAGTACGTTGGCGACGCTCTTCCATAACCACGTTGCGCTCTTGTTCAAACTCTTGCACGAATTCATCACTATCAAAGCGTAAGTTGGTCATACGATCGGCTTCTAGCTCCAAAGCCAATTCTAGACGGTTAACTGGGAACATTTCGTAATACCCAGTGTAATCGTAGCTAGTAAAGGCATTGTGATCGCCACCAAACTTGGCTATCAATCTGTCAAAGTCAGCCCCAGAAACTTTTTCTGTGCCCTTGAACATCATGTGTTCTAACAAATGGGAAATACCCCCTTTGTCCTCTGGTTCATCAGTAGAACCTACGCCATACCAAAGCTGAGTCATTGCCACAGGAGCTCTATGGTCCTCTTTAATAATAACTTTTAGGCCATTATCCAATTGGTATTCGTTACGACTGGCATCGGCCGGAAATTGCGTCTCTTTATCTTTAGAAGCGTTTTTTGAAGTTGTCTGACTCACAGAAGATTGAGTTGAGGATGCGTCAGCAGCATGAGGTAAGCTGTTACAAGCTGTTAAGGCCGTTGCCGTAATACTAGCGACCAATAAGGTCTTAATTGCGGTGCCAGAGGGGAGGTTAGGGTTTGTTTTTATAATGGTTTTCATGCAGTCCTCATGGTGTTAATGACAAAAGTAATAAGAATAAAAAATAATATATTACAGAGCAGAAAGTAATTTATGGCTAATAATCAAATAGTTAAATAGCAGTAAGTTGCAGATAACAATACGGATAAGGCGCTAAGCGTACCGCTATTACACGCTAGGTTGTAGACCCAGAATGTGAAATTTTATTACCCATTATTTCAAGGTCTAGCTAAGTTGTACAACCCACACCCATTTAAACTACAAATAGATAACCTTAGCCGCTTAAGAGTGCGTGATTTTACTGACCATTTATTAATCAGCTACTAACCAATTACTAATAAATAACCGCTGATAACCTTAATAAATTTATGGGTTTGTTGGTCGAATTTTGTCTACAGATGATGGCCTAATTTTGTTATAATTATCTGTTACTCTATTTTTGAGTGAACTTCCCATTCAGTAATTGCTGAAAACAGCAGGCGAGGCGTCTTTATGTCATCAACTACTCCATCAAATACCTCTGGTATTACTTATCCTAAATCGTATGATGTTGTCGTCATCGGTGGCGGGCATGCCGGTACCGAAGCAGCACTAGCAGCAGCGCGTATGGGCGCTCAGACGTTATTGTTGACACACAATATTGAAACCTTAGGCCAGATGAGCTGTAACCCTGCTATTGGGGGAATTGGTAAGTCGCATTTGGTGCGTGAGATTGATGCTTTAGGTGGCGCTATGGCCTTGGCTACCGATAAAGCGGGTATTCAGTTTCGCGTGTTGAACAGTCGTAAAGGGGCCGCAGTACGTGCTACTCGTGCTCAGGCCGACCGTATCTTATACAAAGCTGCCATTCGCCATACCTTAGAAAATCAGCCCAACTTGGATTTATTCCAACAAGGCGCTGATGATATCTTGGTCGAAAATGGTAAAGCTTGTGGGGTAGTTACCTCGACGGGAATTATCTTCCGTACCAAAACTGTGGTACTGACCTCAGGCACCTTCTTAGGGGGTGTGATTCACATTGGTTTGGATAACTCAAAAGGTGGCCGCGCCGGTGACCAGCCTTCTATTAAGCTGGCTGAGCGTTTGCGTGAATTAAAACTACCTGTGGGTCGTCTAAAAACAGGCACGCCGGCTCGTATTGATGCCAGAACGGTAGATTTTAGTGTAATGAAAGAGCAGCCAGGCGATACGCCACTGCCAGTAATGAGCTTTATGGGTGATGTGACCATGCACCCAGAGCAGGTCAATTGCTTCATTACCTATACCAATGAGAAAACTCACGATATTATCCGCAGACATTTAGACCGCTCACCTTTATTCTCAGGTGATATTGAAGGGGTGGGTCCTCGTTATTGTCCTTCTATTGAAGATAAAATCCATCGTTTCGCCGATAAAGACAGTCATCAGATTTTTATTGAGCCAGAAGGGCTAACCACCCATGAGTTGTACCCTAATGGGATCTCTACCAGTTTGCCATTTGATGTGCAGTTAGAGTTCATTCGTACTATGGCAGGCTTAGAGAACGCACATATTACTCGTCCAGGCTATGCCATTGAATATGATTACTTTAACCCACAAAGCCTGAAACCAACTCTTGAAACCAAATCTATTGATAGCCTATATTTTGCCGGTCAAATCAATGGTACTACAGGTTATGAAGAGGCAGGGGTGCAAGGGCTATTAGCGGGTGTGAACGCCGCTTTATCTACCCAAGATAATCCGGTAATGGACAGCTGGACACCGCGTCGTGACCAAGCTTATCTGGGCGTATTGATTGATGACTTGATTACTCATGGCACCAAAGAGCCGTACCGTATGTTCACTAGCCGTGCAGAATACCGTTTATTGCTGCGTGAAGACAATGCAGATCAGCGTTTGACTGAAATTGGTCGTACTTTAGGCTTAGTTGATGATACTCGCTGGGAAGCTTATCAAAATAAAATGGAGTCAGTTGCTGCTGAATCCGGCCGTCTAAAAGAGCTGTGGGCAACCCCAAATAATGAGTTAGGTAAGAAGTTCTCTGAGCGCACTGGTGAAAACTTATCAAAAGAGTCTACCGCTTATGACTTATTAAAGCGTCCTAATGTCGGCTTTGATGACATTGCAGCGATAACTGGAGCCGATGTGGCAGCCGATGTGGGCGAGCAAATCGAAATTTCAGTGAAATATGCCGGCTATATCAGTCGTCAACAAGAAGACATTGACCAAATGAAGCGTTTAGAAAATACGCAGCTGCCAATGGACTTTGACTACAGTGTGGTTTCAGGTTTATCTAATGAAATCGTACAAAAGCTGCAAGAAATTCGCCCAGCAACCTTGGCTCAGGCCAGTCGCATCAGTGGTGTCACGCCAGCAGCCATCCAGCTTCTTGGTATGACCTTAAAAAAACAGAAAAAAGCGAAGGCAACTTTAGACAGCTAAATCACTCTAAAGTGAGCTGATTTAGTAATGATTGCTAACCTGACAGCATAAGGCGATAGCACCGCCCAAAACCCAGATGAGATAGCAATGCTTGATGCCATTCTTTTTGCTCTAAATATTGTACTGCCCAACCTCGTACTCATGGGGTTGGGTTTTTTTATGCGCAAAAAAGGACAGATTAGTAAGGCATTTATTGACCAAGCCTCTAAGCTTGTATTTAACTATGCTTTGCCCTGTTTGCTGTTTTTTAGTGTCATTGAAAGTCAGGTCAACTTTAGTGAGCAGTTGAACCTGCTAGGCGCTGGATTTGCGGTGACTATGCTGCTTTACTTCGGGGCCGAGCTCTACGCCAAGTTTTTTATTACAAGGCCTGAAGATAAAGGGGTGTTTGTACAAGGCGTATTTCGCAGTAACATGGCTATTATTGGCCTAGCGACTGTTGCCAATGCTTATGGGCCAGAGGGGCTAAGTATCGGCGCGGTCTATATGGGCGTGATTACTTTGGTATTTAACATTTTAGCGGTGATTACGTTAAGTCGTACTGCCATAAACCCAGAGGCAGATGAAAAACAGATTGCACGGCGTGAAAGTTACGCTATGATGTTAACTAAGAAGTTATTTACCAACCCTTTGATTCTCTCCTTAATTGCAGCATTTGGCTTTAAGCTACTGTCTTCGACGTTGGACTTGCCAGAACTGCCCAACGTCATTATCCAAACTGGGGCTTTACTGTCTGCGCTGTCCCTACCCTTGGCGTTAATTTGTGCGGGTGCTACAATCGATGTCCGTTCTATGCTGACGTTATCAGGCTTATCCATGCAGGCCAGTGTGGGGCGTATTGTGATTGCCCCTATCGTTGCCGTGGTAGTTGGACTGGCTTTTGGTTTAACTGGCGTGCATATGGGCGTGCTGTTTTTAATGGTGGCATCGCCGACAGCTGCAGCCAGCTATGTTATGGCCAAGGCAATGGGTGGTAATGAGGTTTTAGCGGCCAATATCTTAGCATTTACAACGGTGGTGTCTTTATTTGGTATGGCGATAGGGGCAGCGGCTCTAAGAGCGCTAGGCTGGATGTAGACTCAATCAAAAAGCTTAATTCAAAACGTGCGTTTAGGGCAAAATGACGCACTCTTAAAATCTAAAATGGTGATATCTAAATTATGATGAAAAAAAGCAGCACTCAGCTGTGTTGGGCCAGTGTTGCCTCATTAGTGTGCTTAACAGCTCAGGCGATGCCAACCAGTGAGGTAATATTTGAAAAGGGCAGTAACTGTGGTCATTATCAGGGCGACTTAACCTCAGGTGAATTGTTTTTAGTAGAGATGGCAGCAGCGCAGCAATTGGTAATTAGCACAGACGGTCATGTGCAAACGGTTACTGATAGTAAGGGGAAAGTGTTAGAAGATAAGGGCGGCGCTAACTATCGTTACCTATCTGAGCATCCAGGCACGCATAGCATTAAGATGGTGGGTCGCGCCGAAAGCACGGTGGATTTTTGTGTGTCTTAATCGTAAGCAATAACTCAGCAATTGGCAGTTGTTAGCTACTTAACCAAGTGGTATATTAATTTAGATGCTTTGTTTCACTGCTTTGTTTAAAATACTTTAATAAAAAAATATCCCTTATCTAAAAGTGATTGCTGCATTATGACGTCGAAATGGATTATCAAATCAGGTATAGCGGCTTTGGCATTATCCTTATCTTTAGCCTCTCAAGCTATGCCAACCACGCAAGTTACCTTTGCCAAAGGCAGTTACTGTGGTAGCTTTACTGGCAACCTACAACAAGGTCGATTGTTTAAATTATTCTTGGGTGCAAATCAAGAGCTAGTGATTCAGACCGATGCCGTTGTGCAATCAGTCCGAGACAGCAAAGGTCGAATCTTGCCGGATCAAGGTTATTATAGTTATGTCACTCGTAATAAAGGTCAACATACCGTTAGAATGATAGGTTCAGGTTATAGCTCAGTCGAATTTTGTGTATATTAAAGCTCATCAGCTTCCTATTTATAATAAAAAAAGCCGATATTTTAAATATCGGCTTTTTTGTTTTTTAACCTTTAAAAATTGATGCTGTAAAGCTATAAGATAAAATTAAGGTTAAGGCTTCAAATTAAACACGCCCAACTCAGGGATTAATTCTAAAGAGCGTAAACGAGCCTGTTGGTCATAGACATTAGCCGTTACCATCAGCTCATCCGGCTTATGCTCTTCTAAGAAGTGCTCTAATAACGGACGAGTTGATGAGACGCTACCCACAAAAGAGATGGCTAAAGCATCTTCAACCATGGCTTGCTCTGGCGCACTCCAAATACTGTCCATAGACTCTACAGGGGCCGGAACCTGACCACGACCACCACGGCGTAAGCGCACGAAGCTTTGCTGGGCAGAGGTAAAGTGATAACGGGCAGTAGCGTCCTCATCGGCCAATAACATATTGGCCGCAAGCATCACATAAGGTTTATCTAAATACTGTGATGGCTCAAAGTTTTCGCGATAAGTGGCAATGGCCTGAGCCATCATACGCGGCGCAAAGTGCGAGGCAAATGAATAAGGCAAGCCAAGCTTAGCGGCCAAAGTTGCCCCAAATAATGAAGAGCCTAAAATCCAAATGGGCACATTACTGTGGGCACCTGGGAAGGCTTGAACCGGACTATTGTCTGAATCCTTGCCTAGGAAAAATAAAAGCTCCTGTACATCTTGCGGGAAGCGATCGGCATCTTGCATTTGACGGCGTAGGGCTCTAAAAGTGGCCCCATCTGTGCCAGGGGCCCGGCCTAGACCTAGGTCAATACGATCACCATACAAAGCTTGCAAAGTACCAAACTGCTCAGCAATCACTAACGGGGCGTGGTTGGGCAGCATAACACCACCTGAGCCAATACGGATTTTATTGGTTTTAGCACCGATGTGCGATAGCAGCACAGAAGTTGCTGCACTAGCGATACCGGGCATATTGTGATGTTCAGCCATCCAGAAGCGATTCATACCGATGGCTTCTGCTTTTTGAGCCATATCAACGGTATATGCTACGCCTTGGGCTGTGGTTTGACCCTCTGGAACTGGGGCTAAGTCTAAAAAAGATAAAGGAATTGCAGTCATAGGGTCTCCATTGGCAGAGTTGATAAAGCCTTTAAGGGCAAAGGGTTTATCTATTGCCTATTTCATGAAAATATTATTTGTTTTGTTCTACCTATTGATATGAGAGTATAGGGCTTAAGTTTCAAGTAGACCGGTTGAATATTAATAAATCGTAACAATCAGATAAGTTAATGACCAAACTAAAAAAGGTGCCGATGCGATGGGCACCTTTTAAATTAACTAAATTGCAGATTTGGTTTTCTAGTTGCCAAATTGTTGTTGGCAAAGTTTGATAAAAGCTTTACCAAATTGACGTATTTCAGCATCATCACGCACCGCAATCCAACTGGTAAAGCGGCCAAAATGATCCACAGGAATGGCAGTTAGGTTTTGATAATGACCAGGTTCAAAGGCCATTTCAGCAATAATACCCACGCCAAGGCCAGCGCCAACATAAGTGCTAATAACGTCTGCATCCAGGGCTGCTAGTACAATCTCTGGCTCTAACCCAGCCTCATGGAAGGTCTGGTCAATAGCGCCACGACCGGTAAAACCACCGTGGTAGGTTACCAATGGGTAGCTGGCTAGGGTAGGCAGGTCGATACTTTCAAGCTCAGCCAGCTCATGGTCTTTGGGTACAATAACTCGGTGCGACCAATCATAATAGCGGTAACAGCGCAGATAAGAGTTTTGTAATAAGGCCTCAGTCGCAATCCCGATATCGGCTTGACCACGGATGACCATATTGGCAATAGTTTGTGGGTCTGCTTGCTGTAGCACCAATTGCACTTTAGGAAACTGCTCTTTGAATTTTTTTATAATGTTAGGCAGGACATAGCGCGCCTGAGTGTGAGTGGTCGCTAGAGTCAGTGTTCCGGTATGAGGGTTGTTATAGTCTAAGCTGATATTTTCAATGGTACGGATTTCAGTGAAAATAGATTCAATATGGGGTAGTAAAGCTTCACCGACTGGGGTCAGACCGGTTAAACGCTTGCCTTGACGCACGAAGACTTCGGCTTTTAGCTGGTTTTCTAATGCTGAGATGTGTTTGGATAAGCTCGATTGGCTGGTGTGTAGCACTTGGGCAGCTTGGCTTAAGTTGTAGCCATTAATAACCGTATGCCAAACGGTTTCTAATTGCTTAAGCTGAATTTGTAAATGTCTTTGGTTAACGACTACATCAATTGCCATAAATATATCCTGTGTCACTTTTGCTCAATATCTACTAAATAATATAAGCTTGTCTAATAATGTAAGCTTATTATCAAGCAGGAAGAGGGGTGATAAGCGGGTCATTATAAAAAGATTGGACGAGTTGCTCGGACATTATACCGTTATTTATTGAGATATCACTATTTTCAACATTATTGCAAACTTAGTGAATTGTACGCTTGGTACGATACGGCTAGTCAAGTGCTTCATTCTAAAGTAACATAACGGTTTTCTGATTTTATAACCATAGGTCTGCCATGTCTGTATCGACCCCAACTAACGAAAACGGCTCAAAAGCTGAGCTAACTGCACCTCCTAAAAAGTCATGGTCTGACGCGGCCAAAGCTTATTTAGATTCTCGTGTCATTATCATGTTGTTTTTGGGCTTCTCGGCCGGTATTCCGATTCTATTGATTTTCTCAAGTTTATCGCTGTGGTTGCGAGAAGCGGGAATTGATAGAAGCGTAGTGACCATGTTCAGTTGGGCAGCCTTGGGTTATTCGTTCAAATTCATTTGGGCACCGTTAATCGATGCCTTGCCGGTGCCTTTTTTAACCAAATGGTTAGGAAGACGCCGTGGCTGGATGGTCGTGTCTCAGCTGTTGGTGATACTCGCCATTATATTGATGGCCCGAGTGAACCCTATTGATGAGCATGTGTTGGTTTATATGGCGGCAGCGGCGGTGCTGCTAGGTTTCTCTTCGGCCACTCAAGATATTGTTATTGATGCTTATCGTATTGAGCTGGCCCCGCCTGCCATGCAGTCTATCCTATCTTCAATCTATGTATCAGGATATCGCATTGGTATGATTGTTGCCGGTGCCGGCGCGTTATATCTTGCAGATTACTTTGGCTCTACAGAAACCTTTTATAGCTATGAAGCGTGGCGTAATACTTATTACATCATGGCAGCCGTTATGACGTTGGGCTTGCTGACAACCTTTGCCAGTTATGAGCCGACTGCTGAAACCTTACAAAAGAATAAGCAGCAGTTAAACCTAAAAGTATTCCTGAGTTACTCAGCTCTATTACTGGTTCCTGGATTGCTATTTGGTTTTATTTATCTCATTAATATTGTGATTAATGAGATCTTTAATTCAGCAGTTGCCTTAGTGCCTTTGGCCTGGTTGCCTGGTATTAAGCTATATTTCATGGTGTTAATTGCTGCAGCACCCTTATTACTACTGTTTTTTATCATTAACCAGTCCAAGATTATCAATAAAGCTCCTTTAGTGGCTGAAACCCGAAGTGATTATGTGCGCTTGGTACTCTTATTTGTGGCGGCTGTTTTCTCCTTCATCGTGTGCTATGTGCTGCTGGGCAAAGTGTTGCCAGAGACTGAAGCGGTCTTTATCGGATTTATAGTAGAAACCTTGCATCTGCTCTCCAGTTTAGCCGCTGCAGTGGCTGCAGGATACGTCTTAGTACAAGTGGGCCTGGTGCGTAAAGAAGTGGCTATGGCGACTTGGATTGACCCTATCCTCGATTTTTTCCGTCGTTATGGCAAAAAAGCCTTGTTACTATTGGCGTTAATCGGTCTATACCGTATTTCAGACATTGTGGCAGGGGTTATCTCTAACGTCTTCTATCAAGATATGGGCTTTAGTAAAACGGATATTGCCAACGCAGTGAAGCTTGTGGGCGTAATTATGAGTATCGGTGGAGGCTTCTTAGGCGGCTTGCTGGCTCAGCGCTTCCGTATTATGCAAGCGATGATGGTAGGGGCTCTCTTGGCCAGTGCAACCAACTTGCTATTTGTCATCTTGACCTATAATCCAGGTAACTTGCCAATAATGTACATGGCCGTTATTTTTGATAACTTAGCGGCAGGTCTTGCCAGTGCTGTGTTTATTGCCTTCTTATCAGCACTGACCTCTATTAGATTTACGGCTGTGCAATATGCCATTTTCTCATCACTTATGACCTTGATGCCAAAAGTGTTGGGCGGTTACTCGGGAACGATTGTTGATAATATGGGTTATCCGTTCTTCTTTGTCTTTACCTTCGCTATTGGTCTGCCGATCTTATATCTCATTTATGTGGTCGATAAAAAGATTGTTATCGGTGAAAACGATGATCCGGTAGCTGATTTAACAGACTCAAATCCTAGCAATACAGCTAAAGATTAGGGCTGAATAAATACAATGCTAAAGGCGATACTTATATGACTAATCCCAGTTTACGTCCATCAATAACTGCCCTAAAAAAGGCCAACTATGCGAACGTTCCCGGCCACTGGGTAACAGATTGGTTGTTGTACGTATTGCAAAAGTCGCCCTCGTTTTTGATTACCGATGGCGATTATCAGTTAACTGAGTCTGAGCAAACACAGTTTGAGGCCGGTATTGCTCAAATGCAATCTGGCACACCACTGGCTTATCTGACCGGTAAGCAAGCCTTTTGGTCGCTAGAGTTTGAGGTTAATGAACATACCTTGATACCCAGACCCGATACCGAAGTGTTGGTGGAACGGGTATTGGGCTGGATTGATAATCATGCCCAGACTGATGATACCAATAACTCACCGCAGCGGTTATTAGATTTAGGTACTGGCTCCGGCTGTATCGCGATTAGTTTGGCGCATGAACTGCAGGCTTTAGCACCCAGCCGCTGGCAAGTCACCGCCATTGATTATTCCAAGCCTGCCTTAGAGGTTGCTAAGCGTAATGCTGTTTTAAATGACGTGACCAACATTGAGTTTAAACAAAGCGATTGGTTTTCGGTATTAAATAGCTCTGAGAACTCTGAGCGGGCGGCTGACAAACCCGTGTTCGATGTTATTGTCTCCAACCCGCCGTATATCGTTGATAATGACGAGCATTTGGATAAGCTAAAAGCCGAGCCTTTATCTGCCTTGGTCGCGCCAGATAATGGACTGGGAGATATCAAACAGATAGTAGAGCAGGCTAGAGATTACTTAGTCAGGGGTGGTTTATTGGCCATTGAACATGGTTATGATCAAGGTGAATTGGTGCATCAAATATTCACTGACTTTGGTTATACTCAAGTAGAAACCCTTCAAGATTATGGCGGTAATGATCGAGTGACTTGGGGTGTTTATGCTTAAATGGCAGACATTACCATCGCAAAGCTAAAGAAGCCCCGCTAGATTATCTAGCGGGGCTTCTTTTATAAGCACAACTACAGTCTTAAAGACTAAAGCTTATGACGGATCTCAAAGCTTTGGTGGATTGGTTTTTTAGGATTAAAGTCAAAACCAATGGTTTCATTGGTAATCTCAGTGACTTCATAGCGGTTATACAGCTCTTCATCTAACTCAAACTTGGTATAGTTGTTCGAGAAGTAAATCACACCACCATTGGCCAAGCGGTTCATCGCACGGTTGATTAGGGCAGTGTGGTCACGCTGAACATCAAAGGTACCTTGGAACTTCTTCGAGTTTGAGAAGGTCGGTGGATCGATAAAGATAACGTCAAATTGATCGGTGTTGTCTTTAATCCAATCGAAGATATCCGAGGCGATAAACTGATAACGACTTGTCGTTACGTCCAGTCCGTTTAGCGCAAAGTTTTGTTTACCCCAGTCCAGATAGTTTTGTGATAAATCGACACTGGTCACTGATTTTGCGCCGCCGAGTGCCGCATGCACACTGGCAGTACAGGTATAGGCAAATAGGTTTAACACATCTGCACCACGGCTGGCTGAGCGAATTAGACCGCGCATATTACGGTGGTCAATGAACAGGCCGGTGTCTAGGTAATCGGTGAAGTTAACGTAGAAGTAAGCACCGTCTTCTTGCACCACATGCATCTTACGTTTTTTCTGTGCTAGACGTTGAGCTTCTTGACGTTTGGCTTCTTCACGCGCTTGCTGGAACTTGTTGCCTTTATAACGGTTGCGATTGTCTTTTTTTGGTTCTGGCGCATCTTTATTGGCTTTGGCACTGCCATCAGGGTTACCGTACTGAGTGTTGCCAATCTGACGGGCACGGGTCTTAATAAAGATTTGTTCGCGGTTGATACCAAATACTTCACGAATACCCATTAACGCTAAGTTAAAGCGTTTGCGAGCGGTTTCTGGTGGAATGGTTTTTGGCGGAGCCCACTCTTGCACATGGACATAGTCGCCATATACGTCAATGGCCACCTTATAGTCAGGCAAGTCAGCATCATAAACACGTAAGTTGGTCACATCTTCTTTAGCGGCCAGTTTCTTTAGATGATTCACGTTCTTTTGCAGACGGTTTACGAAGTCTTGTGCTTCATCGACTTTGATTTCAGTTTTTTCAAAGCGATTGATTAAGCTATCGCCCTCTTTATGAATCAATTGACCATGACGGAAATAAACCGTGATGGCACCGTTATGACAGCGCAGAGTTTGAGGCTCTTCAATGGGCAGCACGTCAGCCTGCTCAACGTGAGCGGCTAGTAAACCCAACATAGGCTGATATTTTTGCTTATCAAAAATCTCTTGCAAGGTTAAGCCTAAGCCTTGGTATAACGGCTTAATAAAGTCGCTTTCACCTAGACGCTCACCGTAAGGAGGGTTGGTAATGACAAGCGGACGTTTTAGCTTGCGATCTAATAGCGGTTTGGCCAAAGCAATCTTCAATTGAGATAGGGGGCGCTGCTCTAAAGTTAAATGCGGAATCAGCTCAATAAGACCGGCCGCGATTAAGTTTTTATGCACCGCTTTAATAGCCCCTGCATCGGCATCAAAGCCAAGAATGGTTGGCAGTTTACCGGCAGCAGCTTTTTCTAGTCCATTATGAAAGCGTTCTTGGGCATCCACCACACACTGTTGCCATAGCTCGCTGTTGTGCTCTTGCCAGTTATAAAAACCAAACTGTGACTCAGCTTTATCGATACCTACCGCATAATCACAGTGCATCAGTAGCGCTTCAATAATAAAAGTACCCGAGCCACACATCGGATCGATTAAGGCGCTGTAGCTGCTTTTCTTTTTGTGCCAACCCACGGTATACAGTAGGCCTGCTGCTAAGTTTTCTTTTAGTGGAGCATCGGTCATGGCCACACGATAGCCTCGGCGGTGCAAACTGGTGCCTGATAAGTCTAAGAAAATCTCAGCTTGCTTATCGTTCACTGTCGCATAGATAGGAAAGTCTGGGTTGCTGCTATCGACATCAGGACGGGCATCAAGCTTCTCGCTAAAGGTATCGGCAATGGCATCTTTGATACGCAGCATGGCGAATTGCTGGCTAACTTGAACCCTTTTATCCACACTCATACGGATGGCAAAGGTGTTGTCTAAGCCAAACCACTGGGTCCAATCTACAGTTTTAGCCAGACCATTTAGCTGCTCGGCGACATCATAGTCTTTATTGATATTGCGCTTCTTAATAGGCAGTAATACGCGCGAGGCGACACGGGACCATAAGCAGATTTTATAAATCTGTTCTAAAGTTGCTTGGACCGCGATACGACCTGTGCTTTTAAATTCACAGTCAATCTCCATGCTGCCTAACTCAGTTTGGAGCGGGGCCTCTAAACCATCGGCACAGGTAACGATGATGTCATAGCGTTTGTTTAAATCTGCTGGCTGAGCGTTGAGGTCGGTGTTGGTAGAGATGTTTTCTGTTGTGGGGGTGGACATAGTTGGCCTTTACGTTGTATTTATTAATTCAAATTTACTAAGTCAATCTTCAGGCGGCTAAGCCAAATAGGAGAGATTGAGTATTAAATATATTGAGTGCTAAATGTATTGTTAAAAAGATGATTGCTTATGATAAGTAGGCTGTTAAATAAGCCAGTAGGTGGGAGTGGTACATTCATTAGCAGTGATTTTACCACACTCATCTACTAGGAGATAACTTGGCTGTACAAATAAGCTAATTTTTGAGCCATTTATGGGTGGTTAATTATTATGGGCAGTTAGTTATCAGCCTCTATCTGACTGTGTACAGGATTTGGCTGTAAACTTCTTTTAATATCAGCAGCTTTTGTGTCTGAAGGCATAAGTAGTCTCATATGAGGGTAGGGGATGTTAATACCTTCTTTTTCAAAGCCTGCTTTAATTTTTTCTTGTAGGGTTTCTTTTAATACCGGCATACGAGCCACAGCAGCAGGTTTCACCCAATAACGGATAATAAACACGGTACCAAAGTCGCTAATATGGTCCACGGTAGCAGAGGGTTCAGGACGTTTTAGGATATTTTCAGTCTCATCAAGCACCTGCATAATAACCTGTCTTGCTTGCTCAACATCAGCCTCTAGAGCAATACGGGCTCGAATATCAAAGCGAATAAAATTCTTTGAAGTCAGGTTGGTGACCTCAGAGGAAGCTACCGTAGCATTAGGAATAATGACGGTAATATTATCTCGGGTCAGTATACGGGTGGTGCGTAACGAGATGAGGATAACTCGGCCTTCATTATCGCCAATGCTAATCCAATCGCCGACCTTAAATGACTGCTCTAATAAAATAGTAATACCAGAGATAAAGTTAGCGATGGTAGACTGCGCCGCAAAACCCACTGCCAAGCCTAAAATACCCAGACCCGCTACCAACGAGACGATATCGAAGCCAAACTGAGCCATAACACTGGCCAGTCCTAGAACGACAATCAATACTGAGAAGACGTTTTTAAGCAGCTGTTCTATCGAGGCATTAAGCCCATAGTGCTTTAAGACACGACTGATGACTTGTTCAGATGAGGTCCATAGCACGTAATAAATACCGGCCCATATACTGGCTTTGGCCGTTGCAGATACGGTGGCAGGCTCAATGTTTATCTGACTCATGACCGCAAGCACACAGCTGACAACCCATATGTATCGCAAGACAGAGCGAATGATGCCTAGTCGTCTGTCTGATAGCTTTAATCGGTCTTTATAGCGCTTAGTGATATAGGTTAATAACCAATAAAAAGAGCCGACAATTATTAATAAAATAATGATTTTTATGGTGGTGCTGGCAAGCTCAACCCCACGAGAGGCCCAGTCTCGACTCTCCTCTTCTAAATCACCGCCAATCGCAAGATATAAGCTCGAGTATAAATCGTGCATAATATCTTGAAAAAATGCGCTAATTTGTGAGCCAGTCTCTCTTGCCATTGGTAATCCTATAGTTGGTCATTGTCTAGGGCGATCCGTTTGCCAGCCCTCCAGAGTATTAATATACAACAAAATGAAGGTAAGTTGAGGCTGCCTTGTTAGAAGCTTGCTTACTTATTACAAAAACACCCCGCAATAGCTATAGCAGGGTGTTTTTGGTTTATCTATATACACAGTAGATTAAGACGAGTATTTTTTAATCTTACTGCTGGTATCGCGTAACGCGGTACGTAGCCCTTCAAGGATAGTAGGGTGGTAGAAGGGGCTGGCCAGTAAACCATCGATGTCTACTTGATTGGTAATGGCTGTGGCTAGAATGTGGGCCAGATATTCTGCATCTGGTCCGACCATACTGGCTCCTAAAATAAGGTGGGTCTCAGGGCAGGCATAAATACGCAATAGACCACAGTTGACCCCCATCACTCGGCTACGGCCTTGATTGTCAAAGCTAACTTCCCCGATGACATGTGGCAGGCCCTTATCTTTAATTTGTAATAGCGACTGACCCACATTCATAATTTGTGGCTCAGTAAACATCACTGCCATGGCCGTGGTCTCAGTTTGTGACTTCTCTGGAGAGATGTCATTTAGCATATTACTGTTATTTGTGGAGTCTGAGTCATTAGCAATGGCTTCACTCATGCTAACATCATCGGCACGGCCACTAATTTTTAAAGCCACCTCTTTACCGGACAAAAAGCCTTCATTACTTGAGACGTGCAATAAAGGCATATAAGCATTGGCATCACCAACGATATAAATATTGCTGCCTTCGATCTTGCCGGTTACCGTATTGAAGTTTAAAGGACGGTTGCTTTTATCTAATTCAACGCCAACGTGCTCTAGTCCAAGAGTATGCAAGGTGTTGCGTCGGCCAGTAGCCGCTAAGACTTTCTCACCACGCCAAGTTTGAGCCTTACCATCAGCGTCTGTGTAATGAATCACGGCCTGAGGCGTGTCGCCACTTTCATCGCGTGTCACACTATCGATTGTGGTGTTTAAACGCAAATCAAGCTCATTAGAGAAGCAAGCGATGGCCTTTTGATTAATTTCCTCATCTCTTAGGCCGCCCACAATATTGTTGCGGTTAAAGATAACAACTTCCACCCCAAGACGGCTCATGGCTTGAGCCAATTCAAGACCAATAGCTCCAGCACCCACCACTGCCATAGATTTTGGTAGGTCAGGTAATTCAAAAATAGTATCTGAGGTTAGTAGAGTGTCTCCTAAAGATAACTTCCAGCCTTCAGGTACGAAAGGTTTTGACCCTGTAGCGATAATGATGTGGTCGGCTTTAATGTACTGAGTATCACCCTCAGCGGTATGAGCTTCAATCAATCCGGATTCTGAAAAAACAGCACGGCCATATATTTTATTGTTCTCATCCCAGCTATCGACACTTTTTAGGGCAAAGCCGGCAAAGCGATCTCGCTCATCTTGCACCCGTTTCATCACTTGTTTGCCGTTAATGGTGGCGTTACCTTCTACCCCAAACTCATCTGAATGGCTGGCATGATAGGCACGATCAGCGGCTGCGATCAATAACTTACTAGGCATACAGCCCATGGTGGTACAAGTAGTAGACCAGATACCCTCATTAATAATAACCACATTATCTGTCACTTTACTGATTTTACGATAAGCGTTATGACCAGCAGTACCGGCCCCGATGACTACGGCATCAACGTGACGAATGGATTTTTCAGAGGAGGATTGAGGTGTTGTCATAAGTTTTTTCCTAAAAAATGATTCTAATTATTGATGCTAGGTATAAGGCAAAAAAGAGCCGATATAGGCTGTATTTTGCCTATTTAATGATGTTAAAGGCTTAGTATCTAAACTAGCAGCTACACTCTAGATAGGCTAAGTTTATCACCAGTCGCCGTAAAACCACCCACTTCAGGGCATAGGTATCTACACAACTTAAAAAGAGCAAAACAGAATGATAGAATCTTCCAGTATGGCATAGATAAAATGGAGCTAGATACGAGGTTCATCAAACGATATCAACAACTC
>ERZ808040.805-NODE-805-length-24475-cov-3.150053_pt1 | contig 24475 bp, 16 predicted proteins | sample MGYA00380191_ERZ808040 | MGnify/ENA primary metagenome ERZ808040 (study PRJEB31490, sample SAMN06133395) | mouse gut metagenome | isolation source: J6 | host: mice | place: China: Chengdu | collected 2015-05 ...
TTTATAGGGAATATTTGACAAAGGTTTTATAGTAAATATTATAGGGCTTTTAATATAGCGATGGCACTACTTTTATTGTGGTGCGCTTATAAAATGATTATGGCATCTTAAAAACAATAGCAGCAACCAAAATTACTGGTTGCTGCTATTGTTTGTTTCATTATTTTATTTAAAAGCGTTTACAAGGTCTTTTGCATCAGAGTAGCCTTGTTTTTCTAACTCTTCAATAAACCATGCTTCTACAGGTTCTACAGCAGATTTAAAAGCCTCGATGTCAAGGTCTTCTGTTTTGGTAATGGTCATGCCATTTTCAGACTGCCACCTAGATAAGATTTCATCATCACCAGAACGGTTAATTTCACGTTCATATTCAACTGCTTTCTTTCCATTTTCATCAACAATTGTTTTTTGTTCATCTGTTAAGCTGTTGTATAAATCCTCGTTTATACAAAAGAATAAACAGTCATAGTTTGCATTCCAAAGGGAAGCATATTTTTGGACCTCTTGGACTTTTGCAGCATCAATGGCTGGAAGAGGGTTTTCTTGTCCTTCTACCGTATTTTGCTGAAGTGCAGTAAAAGTTTCAGACCAATTCATATTAGTAGCATCAGCACCCCAGAGTTCATAACATTTCATTAATAAGTTAGAACCTGCAACACGGAGCTTTAGGTTCTTCATATCAGCCGGGGATTTTATTTCACGGACACTGTTTGTTAATTGGCGGAAGCCATTTTCTGCAATTCCCATACAATGGAGGCCATATTCAGATAAAATAGCAGTTAATTTTTCACCTGCTTCCCCGTCTAACTTCGAATCTGCATCTGCATAAGAATCAAATAAATATGGCAATGATACAACATTAAAACGTGGGTCAAAAGCAGAGTAAATTAAGTTAGAATGCATAGAAATTTGTACAGGGTCCCCATCCATTAATGCTTGGATACCTTCGGATTGGTTTCCATTTGTTAGCTGGTCTGCAGCATATACTTTAACAGTAACAGCCCCTCCTGTTGACTCTGCCATTAATTCGGCAAATTTTTGACCTGCCTGTGCCCAAGTACTGGTCTCTGTAGTGGAACAAGCAAAATTCCAGGTCTGTTTTGCAAAGTTTGCTGGATTTTCACCTGAATTAGAAACTGGCGTAGATGGGTTTTTGCCACATCCAGTTAAAGCAGACATAGCAAGGACTGCACTCATAAAAGCAGCGATAAATTGTTTTTTCATAATAAATTCCCTCCTGTTAAAATTCTATATTACATTTTCACAAAGCTGTTATATTCCTTTTAAAGAATCTAACAAGTTTGGTAAAAATAATGTAATCTGCGGTATGTAAGTCAGTAAAAGCAATACAATAACACAAGCAACAATCATAGGGATAACAGAATGGGAGATTTCTTGAAGGGAAACCTTGATATTATCCCGTATTTTAACACTGATCGCAACAAAAAGGTTGACACCCACAGGTGGTGTTACTTGGCCAATTGCAAGGTTTACAGTTGCCATAATGCCAAATGCAACAAGGTCATACCCAAGTGCTTTACATACTGGAAGCATAATTGGGATAAAAATATACATGGCAGAATTGGCATCTACAAAACATCCAGCAATTAAAAAGATAATATTAACAATTAATAAGAAAACAAATTGGTTGCTAGATACACTTGCTAATAATCCAGACGCAGCATCAGAAATGCCAAATAAAGTGCATACATAAGAGAATAAAGATGCACAGGCAACAATTAACATAATGCCACCAGTAGTTTTAGCAGAATCTACAAAAAGCTCAAATAAATCTTTTAAGGTAATTTCGTGGTAAATAAATATGCCAACAATTAAACCATATACAACAGATACAGCGGCAGCTTCTGTTGGGGTAAAAATACCGCCATAAATACCACCAAGGATAATAACTGGCATTAAAAATCCCCAAAAAGCGTCTTTAAATGCTGCCCAACGTTCTTTCCCAGAGCATTTTTGCCTTGTGATCTGGATATTGCTTTTTTTCACTTCCATCATAACAACAATAGCAAGCGCGACTCCCATTAAAATCCCTGGTATAATCCCAGCCATAAACAGCCTGTCAATAGAGGCGCCAGAAATAGAAGAATATACAACAAAAGCAATACTAGGTGGTATTACAATTGCTATCGAGCTGGAAGTTGCCATAAGGGCAGTAGAAAATGGTGCAGAAAAACCGCCCTGGTCAATCATGGCAGGGATTAATACAGCGCCAAGGGCAGCTACTGTAGCGGGGCCTGAACCAGAAATAGCACCAAAGAAACATGCTACAATAACACATACAATGGCGATGCCTCCGCGCCTATGCCCAACGCAGCTATCTACAAAACGGATTAAGCGTTTGGAAATTCCAGCTTTTGCCATAATATTCCCAGATAATACAAAGAAAGGAATAGCAAGAAGCAAAAATTTACTGATCCCAGAGTACATATTCGTAGCAACAATAGTAAGTGACGTGCCAGAATATAGGATAGCCGCGATAGAAGAAACACCAAGGCATATGCTAATTGGCACATTACAGATTAGTAAAATAAAAAATACGGCAAATAAAATAATGGTTACCATTTGCTATCCTCCTTTTTTAGGCATACATCAAGGCAGTATTCTAGAAAATGAAGGATCATGCACAAAGCCCCAATAGGGACATAAATCCAAAAAATCCATTCTGGAATATTAAGTACAAAGGTGCGCTTCCCGTTTGCTATCTGTGTCATAACTTTTACAATGCCATAACGGAATAAAATAACAGAAAAGAATATAGACACAATAGTAATAAAAATAATTAAAGGTTTTTCTGCCTTTTTTGGAAGCATATCAGTAACAAGGGATAAACTTACAAGGCCGCCTTCCCTGGCAGACAGGGCTGCTGCAACTAAAGAAATTAAAACAAATACAGCAATGACAATTTCCTCTGTAAAAGACCATGAGCGATGGATAACGTATCGGGAAAATACATTTCCAACGGTTAAAATAAGGATTAACAAAGTAGCTACAATTAAAATAAATTTTTCAATGGCAGCTAATATGTTCATCAGTTTCTTATACAGTTTCATAACTGCTCCTTTCCTCGTATGGCAGACAAATGTCCACGATACAACATATACACGGACTTTATTTTACTTGAATGAAGCGTGGATGTCAAGTAGGATATAAAATCTTATGCTGAAAATAATCGGTTTTTGTGGTAAGATAAGGATAGAGAAAATGGGGAAAGGAAAGAGGAAATATGAAAAAAAGAAAAAAGGCAGTCACGATACTGTTATTAATAATGGTTTTATTGCAGGGATGCAGCCAGAAACCAGTAGTGCAAGATACTATAAAACAGGTAGAAGAAAGTAAGGGGCAGGGGAAGGAAATAGGAACAACAGGGCAATATGCGGTAAAGGATATTATAGAGGAAACAACAAGTAAAACAGAAGTAGTAGTAATGGCGGCAGAAGCAGGATCAAAAACAGAAAGTATAACAGAACCAGAAGAAGTAAAAGATACAGTTGCAATAAAAACAACAGAGGAAGCAGAGACAACAGAGGGAATTGTAACAATTATAGGGGAATCTAAAAAATTAAATGTCCCATCTATTACAGGGGCGCTTTATGTAGAAGGGACAAAATTAATGGGAAGCAATGGGGAAGAGGTACAGCTTAGAGGGATTAGTACCCATGGCATTGCATGGTTCCCAGACTATATTAATGAAGAATGTTTTAGGCAGCTCCGTAATGAATGGAATGTAAATGTAGTCCGCCTTGCTTTGTATACAGCAGAATATAATGGATATTGTACAGGAGGGGATAGGGAATATCTTAAAAGCTTGGTAAGAAATGGGGTAAATTATGCAAAAGAACAGGATATGTATGTAATAGTAGACTGGCATATTTTATCTGATTCTAACCCTAATACTTATTTAAACGAAGCAAAAGAGTTTTTTCAGGATATATCTGCAGAATACGCAGACAGCAACCATATTATCTATGAAATTTGCAATGAGCCAAATGGCGGGACTACTTGGCAGGATATTAAATCTTATGCAAAAGAAGTAATAGGCGTAATCCGGGCTAATGATGAAGACGCAGTTATTTTAGTAGGGACCCCGAATTGGTCACAATATGTAGATCAGGCAGCGGCAGATCCCATTACAGAATATAATAACCTGATGTATACCCTGCATTTTTATGCCGCTACCCATACAGATGATTTAAGGAATAAAATGGTTTCTGCCATAGAATCAGGGCTTCCTATTTTTGTATCAGAATATGGGATTTGTGATGCCAGTGGTTCAGGGGCTATTAATGAGGAACAAGCAAACTTATGGGTGGAGCAAATGGATCATTATGGCATTAGTTATGTGGCATGGAATATGTCTAATAAAAATGAGACATCAGCAATAATCCAGAATTGGTGCAATAAAACCAATAATTTTTCCTTAGAAGAATTAAGTGCTGCTGGCCAATGGTTATATAAAACCTTAACAAAAAACTAACTAGATTTGGCCTGTTCTTGTTTTTCATAATCACGAAGCGAAGCCAGTGCCTGTGAAGACAATGGGATTAAAGCAATCATATTAAAAATTGTCATCATGCCAATGCCAATATCCCCTAAATCCCAAACAAAAGTATAAGTTTGTAACCCGCCAATAAAAAGCATAATAAGGGCAAGGACTTTATATAAGGTTTGGGATAGCCAGTTGTCCCCAAATAAATAGGCGACATTGGATCTAGCATAGAACAAAATACCAATAAAAGTAGAAAAACTAAATAACCATAATATAACAGCGATAAAAACAACACCAAACCTGCCCATATGGTGATCCATGGCAGTTTGGAGTAATTCCATTCCTGTTAAAGAAGCAGTAAGCTTGGAAGGGGTCATTAACATAATCATAGCAGAACAGCTACAAATAACAATGGTATCAATAAATACGCCAAATGCTTGTAAAAGCCCTTCCTTGGCAGGATGGCTAATGTCAGCGGCAGCCGCTGCGCATGGGGCAGAGCCTGATCCAGCTTCGTTAGAAAATAGCCCGCGTTTTGCCCCATTCATTAAGACAGCCCCAAAACCGCCTGCTACTATTTGCCGGAACCCAAATGCCTCAGAAAAGATTTGCTGGAAAACAGTAGGGAGCTGATGGATATTTTTAAGGATAATAAATAGGGTAATAAAAAAATACAAACCTGCCATAATTGGCACAATAATATCCAAAACCTTTACAGTAGCATTTTTCCGCAAAACAATAATAGCTGCAATAAATACAAGGACAGCAGTAGTGTAGATTGGGGGAATGTGAAACGCATTTGTAAAGGAAGAGGAAACAGAATTGCCAATTACCTGGCTAATGCCACACCAGCAGATTAAGCCAGAAATAGCAAATAGGATAGCAATAATGGACCGCTTTTTCTTTTCCTTTGTTTTTTGGAAAAAAGCATGGATATAATAAGCAGGGCCGCCCCGGTATCCACCATAAAGAGGGTCTTTTTCTTTGTAAATTTGTGCAAGGGTAGCTTCGATAAAGGCTGTAGAAGAGCCTAGCAAAGCAGTTACCCACATCCAAAAAACAGCACCTGCGCCTCCGGCAGAAATAGCAGCTACTACGCCAACTAAGTTTCCCATGCCAACTCTGGTGGCAGTAGAGATAATCAAAGCTTGTACGCCAGAAATAGAGTTTTTTTGGTTAGGGCTTTTTTTCTCTGCAGTTACTTTTAACATTTTTGGAAAAAGCCGGAAAGGGAGGAACCGTGTTTTTAGTGTAAAATAAACACCAGTTGGGATTAAAATAAGGACTAAAAGAGAAAGCCCTATAGAGCTTTGATGTGGCAAAGGTATCACAATTAAATCGCCCCATAACAGGTTGTACACAAAGCGGATCATTGACATAAAGAAATTTCCAATAACATCCAAAAACTGAATATCTTCCATAAATATAAACCCTCATTTCCGAAAATTTGTAAAATCCTGTTATATGCTAGGCACAATACAATTTTCTATAGTAGTATTAAGAAACAGTATACAATAAAAAAGTGAATCCGTAAATTACTATCGTTGCCAAATAACTTTTCGTATGGTAAGATTTTAAGTATTATAGAATATGGGCAGAAGGGAGACATTTCATGTGGGAAAAGCAGAAGAAAAAGATGGGGATCGTCCTTTTTTGTGCTTTGGCAGTAATTACAATAGGAATTTCATATTCCCATTTTGTTTCTAATGAAATTTACAGGGAGAGTACACTTCATCTGGAAGAAATTTATATGCAGGTCAATACCATATTCCATTCTATGGTATCTAGAAATTGGAATTTGCTGGATAGTTGGAAAAATTATATTGAACAAAAGGAAATATTTGATACAGATGGGTTTAGCAATTTTGCGGAACAACAAAAAGAGAACTGGCAATTTACAGAATTTTACTTTTTAGATTCTGGTGGAAGCTATATAACAGCAAGTGGGGAACAGGGGCATATTGAGTTCCGTGAGGAGCTAAAACGGTTAGAAATAGGGGAAAATGTCGTAGTGGATGTGCTTATTCCAGAGAAAGGGTTACATACAATATTTGCAGTCCCTCTTGAAGAAGGGACATATAAGGGATTTGGTTATTCTGCAATTGCAATTAGTTATAATTATATGGATATGGTAGAAAATTTAGATGTTACAGCATTTTCTGGAAAATCGGACTGTTTAGTAATTGGTTCAGATGGCATGGTAATGATTTCTACAAGAAACAGCGAAAGCCAGTTTTTTAATTTATTAGATTATTTTGAACAACATGCTTCTTTTAGTAAGCCTTTAGAAGAAATTAGCAAAGACTGGAAAATGGGAAAGGCAGATGTTGTACATTGCAGGGTAGAGGGAATCCCATATTACCTGTCTTATCAGCCAGTAGGCTTTAAAGACTGGATATTGCTTGGCATTGTCCCCGTGTCTGTAGTAAATTCTAGCATGAATTTAATTCAGTGGGTAACGGCGGCAGCATTTGTGGTAATATTTCTTTTAATTGGTTTTTTGGTTATTGGCAACCTGATAATGCAAACAAAAAAGAATGTAAAAGAGAAAATTTTAGAAATAAAATACCGGGAACAACTTTTTGGCGTGCTTTCGGATACCGTGGATGATATTTTTATTATGTTAGGAAGTGATAATTTAATTGTAGATTATATTAGCCCTAATATAGAACGTCTTTTAGGAATTTCAATAGAGACAGTAAAAGAAAATATACAACTTCTCCAAGAAGCGACATTAGATCCAGAAAAAGAAATTACGCAAAAAGATTTAGAAAATATAGGGTTAAACCAGAATATCACAAAAGAATGTGAGTATGTCCACCAAAAGACAGGGGAAAGGCGTTGGTATAGGGAAACGATTTACCATGTGGAAATCCAGGGTACAGATAAATATATTGTGGTACTGTCAGATCGTACAAGTGAGCTCCAGATAAATAAACATTTAAAAGAAGCATTAGAAACAGCGAAAAATGCCAATGAAGCAAAAAGCCATTTTCTTTCTAATATGTCCCATGATATTAGGACCCCAATGAATGCAATTATAGGGTTTGCTACTTTATTAGGGAAAGACGCGGAACAGCCAGAGAAAGTAAGGGAATATACAAAAAAGATTACAGCTTCTAGCCAACATTTGTTAAATTTAATTAATGATGTCCTAGATATGAGTAAAATAGAAAGTGGGAAGACTTCTTTAAATATAACAGAACTTGGGATACCAGAGTTAGTAGAAGAATTATATTCGATTTTGCTGCCACAAGCGAAAGCAAAAAGGCAAAAGTTTGAAATCCATGTCTTTGGAAAAGTGCCCGATGTAATTTTAGGGGATAAACTGAGGATTAACCAGATTCTTTTAAACTTATTGTCCAATGCAATAAAATATACACAAGAAGGCGGGAATATTGAGCTGTTAATACAAAAGATAGAACAGTCGCCGCATTATGTTAGCCTGCGTCTGGTGGTACAAGATAATGGAATGGGGATGAGCGAGGAATTTGTAAAAACAGTGTTTGAGCCATTTACCCGTGAGATAAGCTCTATGACAAATAGTATACAAGGCACAGGGCTTGGAATGTCAATTACAAAGAATATTGTAGATTTAATGGGTGGTGTTATTTCTGTAAAAAGTAAACAGGGAGAAGGCAGCACATTTACAGTAGAATTAAAATTCGCCTTGCCAAGAAGGGAAAAACAGGATAAAGAATTTTGGGACAGGAATAGAATTCAAAAAGTATTATTGTTAAATAATAAAAAAGAGGATTGTATCGAAATAAAAGAATTGATGGAGGATAATGGAATAGAGGCAGAATATGTTGCAGATAAGGATTCTGCCTTAAAACTTGCCTTAGATTATGATATTATTTTGCTTGATAGGCAGGCATTAGGAGAACATGTGGTAGGGACAATACAAAATATCCATAATCAATTAAAAGGAAACAAGACATTACTTTTGTTAATGGACTATGACTGGAGCGACATAGAGGATCAGGCAAGGGAGGCAGGAGTAGATGCCTTTATGCAGAAACCATTTTTTACCACCACCCTTCGCCAAACAATTGGGAATTTAAGGGCAAGGGAGTCAAAAAAGAAAGGAGAAATGGCAGAAGAAAGTGGTGCATTAAAAGGCATGTTTTTCCTTGCAGCGGAGGATAATGAACTAAATGCTGAAATTTTACAAGAGATGTTAAAAATGGAAGGGGCTGGGTGTGAGATTGCTAGTAATGGGCAAGAGGTGGTAAAACTCTTTTACCGTTCGAAACCAGGGTATTATGATATGATATTAATGGATGTCCAGATGCCTATTATGAATGGGTATGAAGCGACAAAGACAATCCGCCGTTTAAACCATAAAGATGCGGCCTCAATCCCTATTATTGCCATGACAGCAAATGCCTTTGCAGAAGATGTGCAAAATGCCATAGATGCTGGCATGACAGCACATATTGCAAAGCCAGTGGATATGTCTGTGCTGAAAAGTACATTGGAAAAAATTAAAAATAGTAATGAAAAAGTATAAGTAAATAGGAAATTTGACCGATATAATAAGTAGAGATACTACTATAAACCAAGGCACCCTGTATAAGGCAGGTAGAATATAAGGGGGAGATTAAAGCAGCATATGGATATGGAAAAATTTACTCAATACCAGCGGTTTCTCCTGTTTATGCCCTGAACTGTTCTAGTAAAAAGCAGGAAAGGGAGCCTTCTGAGAGACAAAGTGACAGAGTGAAATTTGAAGATGTGTTAAAAGAGTCTCTTGGAAACAAAGAAGTAACATGTTCCATGCAAGGCTATGGGAAATCCGGCGCATATGAAGAATATCTTTACTTGAAACGGGAATATCGGTTTTAGGAGGCAGGCCCCTGCTATTATTTAGCAGGGGATTTCTGCGTGGGATGTAACATGGTTAAGAATTAATATTATTAGAACTTAATAGGGTTAGGCTTTGCATTTAGAAAGATTTTTATTAGCCTGCTCCCAGTTTACTACATGGAACCAATGGTTAATATAATCTAGGCGGTTATTATAGTTTTTTAAATAATAAGCATGTTCCCACATATCTAAATTAAGGATTGGGCATAAATGGTATTCTAAAGGAGTATCTTGGTTTGGGGTAGTAATAATTTTTAATTGTCCGTTGGGGTTTTGTACTAACCATACATAGCCAGAACCAAATAAGGAAAGGGCGGCTTTGGTAAATTGGTCACGGAATGTAGAGAAACTCCCAAAGTCAGATTGGATTTTGGTTGCCAAAGGATTTTCTGGTTGTTGTTTTGCTGGATTTTTTAAGGTAGAAAAATAATAGATATGGTTTAGGACGCCGCCAGCATTGTTTTTTACTGTGGTTTTTATATTGTCTGGTAGAAAATCGGAATAGAGCAGAAGCTGTTCTAAGGAAAGCTGCTGATATTCAGGATAGTTTTTTAAAGCGGCATTGAGGTTGTCAACATAGGTTTGTAAATGCTTATTGTGGTGAAGTTCCATTGTTTTTGCATCAATATATGGCTCTAAAGCATTATAATGGTAAGGCAGAGGCGGGTTTACAAATAAGTAATGCAAGTAAAAGACCTCCAATGTTTTTTTGTACAATATATGAAAAAAGAAAGAAAATGGTGAGGAAAAAACTTCTTGCAAATTAAAGATGATTAGTATATAATACTAAAAAATGCACGAAGATGAAAGCTACGATTTCTATAATCTTTCCAGAGAGCCGATGTATGCTGGGAATCGGTAAGAGGCGGAATCTTTCCACTTTCGGAGTGACTGGGGAAACCTAGAGTTTGGTAGGCTTTACTCTACTGTATGAGTGGCTGGTTTTAGGATCAGCAATTTGGGTGGCAACACGGATTCCTTCCGTCCCATGTAAGATGGGATGGGGAGGTTTTTTTGTTTTTCAGAATCTTATAATGGTGCCTGTGCAAAAAAACTTACAGGCTACGGAAAGGACATGGGTAGATATGTTAGATTTAAAATTTGTAAGGGAAAATCCAGAAATAGTAAAACAGAATATTAAGAATAAGTTCCAAGATAGCAAGCTGCCTCTGGTAGATGAGGTAATTGCATTGGATGCAAAAAGCCGTGAGGCAAAACAAGAAGCAGATAACCTTCGTTCAGAAAGGAATAAGATTTCAAAACAGATAGGCGGCCTTATGGCACAAGGGAAGAAAGAGGAAGCAGAAGAGCTAAAGGCACAAGTAACAAAAAATTCAGAGCGTTTAGCAGAATTAGAAGTGCAGGAAACCAAACTTCAGGAAGAAATCAAAAAAATTATGATGACAATCCCTAATATTATTGATCCTAGCGTCCCAATAGGGAAGGATGACAGTGAAAATGTAGAGGTACAAAAATATGGGGAGCCTGTTGTGCCAGATTTTGAAATCCCATACCATACAGAGATTATGGAACGGTTTTCTGGGATTGATTTAGATAGTGCCAGAAGAGTAGCAGGGAATGGGTTTTATTATTTAATGGGGGATATTGCAAGGCTTCATTCGGCTGTAATTTCTTATGCAAGGGATTTTATGATTAATAGGGGCTTTACTTATTGTGTGCCTCCTTTTATGATCCGCAGCGATGTGGTGACAGGGGTAATGAGTTTTGCAGAAATGGATGCCATGATGTATAAGATTGAAGGAGAAGATCTATATTTAATTGGAACCAGTGAACATTCCATGATTGGGAAATTTATAGATACTATTATTCCAGAGGAACAGCTTCCACAGACATTAACCAGCTATTCTCCTTGTTTCCGTAAGGAAAAAGGTGCCCATGGGTTAGAAGAAAGAGGGGTATACCGTATCCACCAATTTGAAAAACAGGAAATGATTGTAGTATGTAAACCACAGGATAGTATGGTGTGGTTCGATAAATTATGGCAGAATACAGTAGATTTATTCCGTTCTTTAGATATTCCAGTACGTACATTGGAATGTTGTTCTGGAGACTTAGCAGATTTAAAAGTAAAATCCATTGATGTGGAGGCTTGGTCCCCTAGGCAGAAAAAGTATTTTGAAGTAGGTAGCTGTTCGAATCTTGGGGATGCACAGGCAAGGCGCTTGAAAATCCGGGTAGTAGGGGAAGAAGGCAAGTATTTTGCACATACATTAAATAACACTGTGGTTGCGCCACCAAGGATGTTAATTGCTTTCTTGGAAAATAACCTAAAAGAAGATGGAAGCGTAGCAATTCCAAAGGCATTACAGCCATATATGGGTGGAATGACAGAAATAAGATAAAGGTTCCTATGTTGTAAGTGGAATAGGAAATGAGAAAAGTTTCTATGTTGTAAGTGGAATAGGAAATAAGATAAAAGTTCCTATGTTGTAAGTGGAATAGGAAATAAGATAGTGGTTCTTATGCTGCAAGTAAGGTGGAAAATGGAAGAATGGAGGGAATGAAATGGTGGCGCTAGGGATACTCGTATGTGGGGTATGTCTGTTGGGGTTGTTATATCGATGGTTTTATTGGCCGACCCATACAGAGAAAAATGCTGCATTAGGCGTAAGGCTGACAGAAGATGGAATGGAAAATAGGGTAGTACGGCGGATTGTAAGAGGTTATCGTTCAGCAATGAAAGGATTATTTGTATTTTCATCATTCTTATTTCTTGCAGCAGCAGTTTGTGCCTATTTTCATAAGGAAGCAGGAATTTTATCAGGCGTATGTGTAGCATTATTTACGTGGCAGATTTTTTTCTACTTTTTTCAAAAATACCATAGGCGGATGATTTGTTTAAAGTTTTCCAAAAGGTGGTTTGATGACAGTACAAAACGAGTATGCCATATTAAAGAATATATTGGCATATGCCAGAAGGAAATTGCAAATGATCTGGTATTTGTCCCAGTATTTTTATTGGCGTTTATTCCCTGTTCCTATCCACATATGAAAGAATATTTGCAGGGAAATATAGGGCATGGCATGTTTTTCTTGTTTCCTTTTATTATTCTTTTGTTATTGTTAGCTTTGTATTATTCTGGTGTTATGGATAGGACATTGGTTTTTCTATTTGCTTGTATCGAGGAGGTAGCAACACTTGCATATCAATGGAAAATATTAGTAGAACAAAAAAATATTGTATTAATATTTGTGATGTATTCGTTAATGCTATTAGTTGGTATTGCTGCTTTATATCCTTATATTAGGGGGCTTTTTGCCGATAAGGAATTATTAGAGATAGGGTTTCCATGGACTCTTCCCACAGAAGGGGAAGAATATTGGCTTTATGGATATTACCGGAACCACAAAGAGAAAGTGATAATTGGGAAGCGGATGCCCGGATGGGGGATTAGTTTAAACCATGCACAATTATCCGTGAAGTTTTTTCTAATTTCTTTGCAAATATTGGCATATGGCGGAGTTGCATATATGATTTTCAGGTTATTTTAACAATTAACAGTAAGGATTTCTTTTCTTCTTAGGTAGGGGAGGAATTTTTTAACTGTCGCGAGTGGATTGAAACAATAAATAATCAGATGGATGCAAAAAATTCACAATTTTCTACTTGCAAAAACTGTAATATGTGTTATAGTGATTATAGAACAGATATAGAGTTCTATTACAAGTAGGGAGACATTCTGGAAAAGGAGGAGTAAGAGTATGAATATCAGCAAATTTACCCAGAAATCTCTGGAAGCAGTAAATGGCATGGAAAAGCTTGCCTATGAGTACGGCAACCAGGAAATTGATGAAGAGCATTTATTATACAGCCTGTTAAAACAGGATGAAAGCTTGATTTTAAAGCTAATTGAAAAAATGGAAATCCAAAAAGAGTACTTTTTAAACCGCGTACAGTCTGATTTGGAAAAACGGGTAAAAGTATCTGGAGGGCAGCTATATATTAGCAATGCTTTAAATAAAGTTTTAGTTTCTGCAGAAGATGAAGCAAAACAGATGGGAGATGAATACGTATCTGTAGAACATCTCTTTTTATCATTGATCCGGAACCCAAATGCAGCAATAAAAGAATTGTTCCGGGAGTTTGGAATTACCAAAGAACGGTTTTTACAGGCACTCTATACCGTAAGGGGAAACCAGAAAGTAACAAGTGATAACCCAGAAGCAACCTATGATACTTTAGAAAAGTATGGGCAGGATTTAGTAGAAAGGGCAAGGGAACAGAAATTAGACCCTGTAATTGGGCGCGATGCAGAAATACGGAATGTAATTCGGATCCTTTCTAGGAAAACAAAGAATAACCCTGTGCTTATTGGTGAGCCAGGCGTAGGTAAGACAGCAGCAGTAGAAGGATTGGCGCAGAGGATTGTAAGGGGCGATGTGCCAGAGGGCCTAAAAAATAAAAAGATTTTTGCATTAGATATGGGGGCCTTGGTGGCTGGGGCAAAATACCGGGGCGAATTTGAAGAGCGTTTAAAGGCAGTTTTAGAAGAAGTAAGGAAAAGTGAAGGGCAGATTATCCTCTTTATTGATGAATTACACCTTATTGTCGGTGCTGGAAAAACAGATGGTGCCATGGATGCGGGAAATATGTTAAAGCCAATGTTAGCACGGGGCGAACTGCATTGTATTGGTGCAACGACATTAGATGAATACCGGAAATATATTGAAAAAGACCCTGCTTTGGAAAGAAGGTTCCAGCCAGTTATGGTAGACGAGCCAACTGTGGAAGATACGATTTCTATTTTAAGGGGGTTAAAAGATCGGTATGAGGTGTTCCATGGGGTAAAAATTACAGATGCAGCATTAGTTGCTGCGGCAACATTGTCCCATAGGTATATATCAGACCGTTTCCTTCCTGATAAGGCAATTGACTTGGTAGATGAGGCTTGTGCCTTAATTAAAACAGAATTGGATTCTATGCCAGCAGAGCTGGATGAATTGTCAAGAAGGATTATGCAGCTTGAAATTGAAGAAGCAGCATTAAAGAAAGAAACAGATAAATTAAGCCAAGATAGGCTGGCAGCCCTTCAAAAAGAACTGGCAGAGCTTCGGGATGAATTTAATGCAAAGAAAGCACAATGGGATAATGAAAAGAATTCTGTAGAACGTTTACAGAAATTAAGGGAAGAAATTGAAACATTAAATAATGAAATTGCCAAGGCACAGAGAGAATATGACTTAAATAAAGCGGCGGAACTTCAATATGGGAAATTGCCAGCCCTGCAAAAACAACTTGCAACAGAAGAAGAGCAAGTAAAGGAAAGAGAATTGTCATTGGTGCATGAGGCAGTTACGGAAGATGAAATTTCCCGTATTATTTCTAGGTGGACAGGGATACCAGTTTCTAAACTGACAGAAAGTGAGAGAAGTAAAACACTCCATCTTGGTGATGAACTCCATAGAAGAGTAGTTGGGCAGGAAGAAGGCGTAACCCGTGTAACAGAAGCAATTTTACGTTCTAGGGCAGGGATTAAAGACCCTAGTAAGCCAATTGGATCATTCCTGTTTTTAGGGCCGACAGGCGTTGGGAAAACAGAGCTTGCCAAAGCGTTAGCGGAAAGTTTGTTTGATGATGAGCAGAATATGGTCCGTATTGATATGAGTGAATATATGGAAAAATATTCGGTATCTAGGTTAATAGGGGCACCTCCAGGATATGTAGGCTATGAAGAAGGCGGGCAGCTAACAGAAGCAGTAAGAAGGAAGCCATATTCCGTAGTATTATTTGATGAAATTGAAAAAGCGCATCCAGATGTCTTTAATATTTTATTACAAGTATTAGATGATGGGCGAATTACTGATTCACAAGGAAGATGTGTGGATTTTAAAAATACTATCTTGATTATGACCTCAAATATAGGTTCTTCCTATCTATTAGAGGGGATTGACAAGGATGGTGAAATTAAAAAAGAACATGCTGATATGGTAATGCAGGATTTAAGGAACCATTTCCGCCCTGAATTTTTAAACCGTTTAGATGAGATTATTATGTTTAAGCCATTGACAAAAGAAAATATTAGTGCCATTATTGCATTATTAATGAAAGAACTGAACGAAAGGCTTTCTGAGCGTGAAGTGGCAATTGAACTTACAAAAGAAGCAGAACAGTTTATTGTAGAGGAAGCATACGACCCAGTGTATGGGGCAAGGCCATTAAAACGTTATTTGCAAAAAACTGTAGAAACGCTGTCAGCAAAAATGATACTTGGCGGCAATGTAAGGGCGGGAGATACCATTGTAATTGATAAAGTTGGAGGAGAGTTAGGTGCCAGCATTAAAGGCAGGTAGGCACTTAAGTAAATTGATTGGTACCTGGGTTATAGCTATAACCGATAGAAAGGAGCTTTTTAGTAAGCTCCTTTTTGTCGGCTTGGAGAGAAAGGCAAAAATCATCTAGGTTAGTATAAAAGTCCCGTAACTGGGTATTTACATAACTTAACAAAAGAACAGGATCAGATGGCAATTTCGTCATAATAAGCCCTTTCTAATAATGAAAAATAAATTTATTTGTAATACGATAATCATAACATAGAAGGACAGGTCTTGCAAGAGGAAGGAATAAAGCATGAAAAAAGAGATATGGAAACGAAGCAGTATATTATTAATAACAGCATTTATTTGGGGGATCGCTTTTGTGGCGCAGAGCGTTGGGATGGAATATGTACAGCCATTTACGTTTAATGCTGTCCGAAATTTATTAGGAGGAATTGTATTGATTCCCTGTATTTTTTTGTTTCAAAAGATAAACCCTGATACAAAACCTAAAAAAAGGATAGGGCAGAAGAAGGAGCCATGGACAGGGGGAGTTTTATGTGGGATTGCCCTTTGCGCAGGCAGCAGTTTACAGCAAATAGGGATTTCTCTGTATTCTACTGATACAAATGTAGGAAAGGCAGGCTTTATTACTGCTTTATATATTATTATAGTGCCATTGCTTGGCATTTTTTTAAAAAAGAAGGTAAAACTTTTTGTTTGGCTAGGTGTGTTGCTTGCACTTTTAGGGTTTTACTTTTTATGTATGAAAGAGGGATTTTCTGTGGAGCGTGCTGATTTAATTGTATTAGCAGGATCAATAGCGTTTTCGTTCCATATTTTAATTATAGATTATTTTACAGCGAGGGCAGATGGAGTAAAACTTTCTTGTATTCAGTTTTTTACTTGTGGGGTTATCTGCCTGTGTTTTATGTTTTTATGGGAACAGCCTTCTATTTCTGCGATTTGGGCTGCTAAAATCCCTATCCTGTATGCCGGTGTTATGTCCTGCGGCGTAGCATATACCCTACAGATTATAGGGCAGAAAAATATGAACCCAACTATTGCATCCCTTTTATTAAGCTTAGAATCTGTTTTTTCAGCATTGGCAGGATGGGTAATTTTAAAACAAGCGTTAAGTGCAAGAGAATTGTTTGGATGTATCTTGGTATTTGCTGCAATTATATTTGCACAGCTTCCTTCTGTTACAAAAAAACAAAATGTCTGTTAAGAACAATTCCTGCATATATTTAGTCTGAGAAGCCAGAAGAAGGTGGTAAGATGAAAAAGGCAGTTATAATTGGCATATTACTGCTTTTTGCAGGCATTGTATGTATTCGGACATATTCATTGCCTGCTGTAAGTGATAAAGTGCAGGAAGCAAAAAAGGTAGCCTTAACATTTGATGATGGGCCACACCAAAAGTATACAAAAATGCTTTTGGATGGGTTAAAGGAACGGAATGTAATTGCTACCTTTTTTTTAATTGGAGAAAGTATAGAAGGAAAAGAAGAATTAGTAAAACAGATGAAAGAAGATGGGCATTTAATAGGGAACCATACTTATACCCATATCCAACTGGGGAAAGTAGGGAAAGATGCAGGCTGTGCAGAAATATGGAAAACGAATACAGTGATTTATGATATTACAGAGGAGATCCCATGTTTTATACGTCCGCCGTTTGGAGATTGGAACGAGGAATTGGCATGTGTTGTGGATATGAATGTGGTATTGTGGGATATTGACCCAGAGGATTGGAAATATAAGGATACAGAAAGAGTAAGGGATTATGTGGTAAGCCATGTAAACGATGGGGATATTATTTTACTACATGATGTTTACCAGACATCAGTGGAGGCAGCTTTGCAAATAGTAGATATTTTAAGTGAAGAAGGGTATGAGTTTGTCAGTGTAGAAGAGTTAATTTTTGATTAAAGATAGATTGTGGCGATTTAACTAGAAAGATATATTTACAAATGATTTCTAGTTACGTTATAATAGGGTTAGATTATAAATATAAATAACAGGCAAATAGGATTGGGAAGTAGGGGAGTATGGGTAAGCCAGAGTATTGTATTGTGCTGTCACTCGATGCAGTGGGCAGCAGGGATTTTGAATTTTTAAAAAAACAACCTAATATAAAAGAACTTTTGCAGCAGGCATCGTATTCAGAGGAAGTAATGTCTGTTTATCCAAGCATTACTTACCCAGCGCATACTAGCATTGTAACAGGCCATTTTCCTAATGCACATGGGATTATAAATAATACAAAGCTGCAGCCGTTTATAAAGAAGCCAGACTGGTATTGGAAAAGAAAAGCCATACAGAAAAAAACATTGTATGAGGAAGCAGAAAAGAATGGAATCCGTACAGCAGCATTGTTATGGCCAGTTACAGGCGGGGCACATATTTCTTGGAATTTACCAGAAATATTGCCAAACCGCCCATGGCAAAACCAAGTTTCAGTTTTAATAAGAAATGGTACAATCCATTATGAGCTGGACTTAAATAAAAAGTTTGGTTATTTAAGAGAAGGGATAAAGCAGCCACAACTGGATAATTTTGTCCACGCATCTATGTTGTATACAATACAAAAATACCGTCCAGGGCTTATGCTAGCCCATCTTACTGATGTGGATACAAACCGCCATTTATATGGGGTAGGTGCAAAGGAAGCAACAGAAGCCTTAGAACGGCATGATACTAGGATTGGGGAATTAATTTCTTTATTAAAAAGAGAAGGGATTTATGAAAAAACAGCACTTTTTATTCTAGGGGACCATAGCCAAATCGATGTAGGCCATGTGTTATACCCTAATTTTTGGTTAAGGGAACAAGGGCTTATTTCCTGTAAAAATGGCAAGATAAGGGATTTTCAGGCATATGCGCATAATTGTGATGGTTCTTGTTATATTTATGCAAAAAAAGGATTAGAAAGAAAGGTACGGGAAAAGATTGTATGGGCAGTCCGGGAGCTTCAAAAACAGTTCCCAATGGCAATAAAAAGGATTTATTCAAGGGCAGAAGCAGAAGCAATGGGGGCAGATAAAAGATGTGCCTGTATGTTAGAGGCGAAAGAGGGCTGGTATTTTTTAGATGAAATGGAAACACTGGTAACAGAAGTAGATATGGATAGTAAACGGCCCCATATGATGAAGGGGATACATGGATACCAGCCTGATTTGCCAGGATACCAAACCATTTTTTTAGCATCTGGATGTGGCATACAGAGAAATAAGAAGATAGGGAAGATGTCGCTTATAGATGAAGGCCCTACAATAGCAGCACTTCTTGGCATATCGCTTGGGGAAACAGCCGGCAGGGTTTTGCCGATTCTTGACGGAGAAAGAAGCCTATGTTACACTGAAACATAAGAAGAATGGAAATGAGGAAAAATATGAAAGCAAAAATCAGTAGACTTGCAAAGGGGATTTTTGACAAACATGTTCCAGAATTGGAGTTATCAATAAGAAATATTACAGGTACAATAAGTTCGGATAGTGTATTGAGAAATAGTTTCTTAATAAGAAGTGAAAAAGAAACAAAAGGAGTCCTTTATACAGATACTAGCCGGATTGTATTAAAGGAGACTTCTTTTATTGGGACATATGCCGAAATCCACTATGAGATCCATGGGAATGGTGCGGCGGCAGGCAGTAAAATAAAAGGGTTTATTTTAATTGTCAGTGATGGCGGGGAAATTTCGGTTCCTTGTGAGGTTCAGGTAGAGGCCCCTTATGCTATGACTTCTATGGGGAAAATTAGGAATTTATTCCATTTTGCAAATTTGGCTAAAAATTATTATGAAGAGGCAAAGCGTCTGTTTTTTTCTTCTGATTTTGCAGATATTTTTTTAACGGGGAACCCGTATGCAAGGGCAGTTTATGAAGGGTTAAAAAAGAGTAGCTGCCAAGATACGGCGATAGAAGAATTTTTGGTTTCTGTGAATAAAAAGGCTAGAATTTTGCTTTCTTTGGATAGGGATAGGCAAGAATATGTAGATTTTAAGGCTTCTTTAGGCAGCAGCATTACCATTACGAAAAGTGGCTGGGGTTATCTTACAGTAGAAATAGAAATAGACGGAGAATTTCTGCATATAGACAAGAAAAAATTTACAAGTGAAGATTTTTCGGGAAGCATATACCAGCTTTTTTATACAATAGAGGAAGATAAAGTCCATATTGGGAAAAATATGGGCAGAATCTATATTAAAACACCTTATCAGCAATTTTCGGTAGAGATTCTGGTAAAACGAAACCGTCCTGTTTTACAGCAAGGAAGGGCAGAACAGAAAAGGGCACTTATACAGCTAACAAAACAATATTTTGATTTCCGTATGAACAGGCAAAGTGCAGAAAGTTTTTGTAAACGTTCTTTAAAAGTAGTGGAAAGGCTAAGAAGCAGCGGCGAGCCCCCTTTATTTTTAGAAGTTTTTCGGATACAGCTTTTGATAATACAGAAGAAAAATAAAGAAGCAGGGCTTTTACTGCAACAATTAGAACATAAGGTATTAAGGCTTAAGGAAGAACAAGCTGCCTTATATGCGTATTATCAATATGTCCGGGTTCTATATTTCCGTGATAGCCAGATTTTAAAAGAAACATTGCGGGTTATAAAGCGGTTATATGAAGAAGGGCAGGATATATGGCAGGTTTTGTGGGTTTTATTGTATTTAGATGAAGAATATGTACAAAATACAAGCTTAAAGTTAGCAAGGCTAAAAGAGCAATATACAAAAGGTGCCAGAAGCCCATTTTTATATTATGAAGCATGTGCAGTTATGAATGAGCAGCCAGAATTAATCCGTGTGTTAAATGGGTTTGAGCTACAGGCGGTTTATTGGGGGGCGAGGCAAAGGTTTTTAACAGAAAAAGCGGGCATTAGGATTGCAGGGCTGTCCCAGCTTGAAAAGCATGGTACAAGTGTATTATACCAAATTTTAGAACTTCTCTATGAGCAATATAAAAGTAAGATTATATTGGAAAGCTTGCTTTCCTTATTAATCCGTGACAGCCGTATGGAGAAAGCTTATTTCCCATGGTATGAAAAAGGGGTTTTAGCCCAATGTACATTGACAGGGTTATATGAGGCATATTTAGATACATTGCCAGATTCTTATTATGCACCGATCCCTAAAATGGCAGCTATGTATTTTGTATTTGACAATAACCTTAGTACATATGCCAAGGAAAAATTATATGAGAATTTGCTGCATTATGAGCAGGGGAATGTTGCGGTATTGCAAAACCATATGCCTGCCATTGAATCATATGTATTACAACAGATAGAACAAGATAATATTAATAGGAAATTAGCATATATTTATAAAAAAGTAGTAAAAAGTTCTATGCTGACCCCAGCAGTAGCAGAACATTATCCAAGGATTTTATTATCCTATTATGGGGTTTTAGAAAAAACGGGGCATATTATTGTGCGGCATAAAGAATATAAGGAAGAAATCTCTGTAAAAATAAAGGATGGCAGTTTTTGTATTCCATTTTATACAGAGGACACAGCTATTTTTTATGAAGATGAGTGGGGAAGACGGTTCCTTTTGCCGCAGAATATAGAATTGGCACCACTTTTTTATGAAGAAGCCATGGTTCACCGTTGTTATGAGATGTGCCAGGGAGATATTCTCCTATGGCTCCATATTTGTGAAAAAGAAGGGGTTTACCAGGCAGGCAAAGAGATGGATCTATATAGACATGTATTAGATTCTCCTATGGTTTGGCAATATTATAAGAACCAGCTTTGCCAGAAAATGATAGAATATTATATGGAGAATTATAATGGTGATAAGCTGGAAGAGCAACTTAGGCAGTTTGATATGTCAGGCATGCCGCCAAAGGAACGTTGTAAAATCCAAGAACTTTTAATTGCCCGTGCTATGTATGAGGAGGCATATAAAGAATTAAAACACTATGGCTATGAAGAAATTTCAGTGAACCGGCTAATGAAATTGTGTGTATACTTGCTTTGGTCTAGGGAAGGCAGCGAGGATACTTTTTTATTAGAATTATGTGCATATGTATTTTCGAAAGGAAAGTATGATGAAACGATTCTGCGGTATTTATTAAAGCATTATTCTGGAACTACCAAAAATATGTTAAAACTATGGCAGGCAGCCCAGGACTTTACTGTAGATGCGGTAGATTTAGAAGAACGTTTAATTGTGCAGATGTTATTTTCTGGCAGTTATGTGGCAAGGATTATGGAGGTTTTTGAAGATTACTATAAAAATAGCATGAACCAAATGGTAATTAGCGCTTATTTAGCACAACAATCATATGGGTATTTTGTGCAGAATTTAGTAGTCCATGAGAAAATATTCCACTATATTGAAAGGGAGTGCCACCAACATAAAAAGGAAGTGCCAGATATTTGCAAAATGGCTTTATTGCGTTATTATTCTGAAAAAGAAGGATTGTCAGAATTACAAATATGGATGGCAAAGAAATTGGTACAAGGATTCTTAGAGGAAAACAAGCGGTTTGCTTTTTATAAAAAATTTGAGCGTTATATGGAACTTCCAGCGTATTTACGTGATAAAACAATTGTAGAATATCAGAGCAATACAGAAAATACAGTAGAGATCCATTATATGTTGGATACAGGGTTTTCTGGCAGGAAAGTATATGAAATTAAAAAAATGGAAAAATCCTATGCGGCTTATTATATTATGGAATTTATTCTATTTTATGGGGAGAGGCTGCAATATTATATTGCAGAATGTGGCCCAGAAAGTGAACTTTTAACAGAAAGTGACACGGTTTTTATTAACCGTTTTGAAACGGCAGAAGCAGAAAGCCGTTATGATCTTTTAAATGATATTTGTGCCTGTATGGAATTACATGATACAATAACATTAAAAGAATTAATGCAGTCTTATGCAGAGAAAAAGAAATTAACAGAAGAATGTTTTGCATTACTGTAGAAAAGGAGCAATTAGGATGCAGGAAGGGTACTGGACGGCAGGCATAGATATTGGCGTAGAAGTGACACAAGTAAGTTATATGACAGAAGGAATGACAGAGCCAGTAACACTAGATACGCTTTTTGAAACCGGGAAGGATATCTCTTTTATAAAAAATTGTATTTTAGCAATACCAGGGCTTGAGGATCCTGCTTTATTGGGCGGAATTGATATTATCCTGCCAGAATTTACATTAGAAGCAGCAGAAAAGGTAAAACAGGCTTGTATAAAAATGGGGATTGCAGAAGAGAAAATCCATTTACAAGGGGTGGAGGAAGCTTCTATCTATTTTGCCTTAAGCCAGGAAAGAAGCTTGTGGAATAATGATGTAATATTTTTTGATTTTTCCAAAGAAGGGTTAATCTATAGAAGCCTGCATATTGAGAAACAAAGCAATGGTTCTATTGTTACAAAATTAATCTCAGAAAGTGTAGAAGGGATAGATTTTAAGGAACCTTCTGACGAAGTGTTTTTACAGTTGGCAAGGGCACGGATGGACAGGCGGTTAATTAGTGCTGTTTATTTAATTGGGGAGGGGTTTTATAAGGAAGAATGGGCAAAAGAAAGCTTAAAATATTTATGCAGCAGGCGCCGGGTATTTATGGGGTTGAACCTTTATACTAGAGGGGCTGCTTTTGCAGCATATGACAGGATACACTCCCGTGCCTATGATCATGTGTTATTCTTATGTAAAAACCGGTTACTTGTTTCTGTGGGGCTTTTGGTTGTCTGCCAAGGGGAAGAAAAATTGCTATATTTAGCAAAGGCCGGCACAAATTGGCATGAGGTGAAGGCAGATATAGAAGCTATTCCAGATGAAATTTCTGAAATTACTTTGGTGTTACAATCCTTAAAGGGAGAACAGTCAAAAGAGAAGGTTTCCTTAGAAAACTTCCCTAAAAGGGAAAGGAGGATGACAAGGCTGGAAATCCAGTTGTCATTTTTAAGTGAAGAATATGGGGTGCTTACAATAAAAGATCTTGGATTTGGCAGTTTAATAAAACCAAGTGAAGCTATTGTAAAAAAGAATATTTGGGTACGGAAGAGAGCATAAAGGGGAGCAGATGTATGAGTGGGTTATTGCTGTGTAGCAGTAAAAGAAGTGAAAAGCCATTTTTGGTAGAAAAAAACATGGAAATTTGGTCGTTAGAAGAATTGTGTTATTATTTGTATGAGAATGTATTTAACCTTACCGAAGAATTTTTTTCACCAGAATTGCTAGAATATTTAAAAAAAGATTTGGAATTAGAAAAGCTTGCCAAAGATCTTTTTTTGTGTAAACAAGAGGGCAATAGTTATGCCGAAATGGTGGTTATGGTATGTGAAACAGCAAATTATTATAGTAAGGAAGAGTTGTTAGAATTTGAGGAACATTTGAAAAGTTTTTCTATGTTAAGCCATACGAAGCGTTTAAAGCTTTTAGGGGATACCTACATGGAAAAACGGCTTTATGCACAGGCATTAAGGAAATATGAAGAAATTTTGGCATACCGAAGGAAAGAAGCTTGTGAAGAGGAGTTTATTGGAAGGGTATACCACAATATGGGGATTGCTTATGCAAAAATGTTATTGTACAAAGAAGCGGAAGAATATTTAAAGAAGTCATATGAAATGCTTCCTGCTATTGACAGTATTAAAAAAGAGCTTTTACTTTTATATTATTTGTCTGGCAATGAAGAAAAGTATAAAGAAACGGCACTATTGTGTTCAAAGAAAGAACAGATAGAAGCAGAAGAAGCATGGAAAGCGGTACAGGAATCGGCATGTATAGAAGAAGGGCGCATAGAAGCCGTTGTAGAAAAATGGAAGCGGGAGTATCGGTACCAGATGCAGGGGAGTGAAAAGTA
>ERZ808040.806-NODE-806-length-24440-cov-86.160736_pt1 | contig 24440 bp, 21 predicted proteins | sample MGYA00380191_ERZ808040 | MGnify/ENA primary metagenome ERZ808040 (study PRJEB31490, sample SAMN06133395) | mouse gut metagenome | isolation source: J6 | host: mice | place: China: Chengdu | collected 2015-05 ...
ATGCGCTTACCACCGCTACAGTAATGGTGAGTTTGGGCAATAAAGTGAGCTTGTATGCCAATCAGCAAGAGCTTGAGCATACTTTAGCTAATTATGAGTTTGAGCATCAGCAGCAGGCTTTATGGCAGCTTTATTTAAATCAAAATAGCATCGTCGTACAGCCTATTCCAGAACTAGCCTCTGAGATATTTGCTGAGCAGGCAGCAAGCTTCTATTGGCTATTTCATAGCGATTTACCTGAGACTTGGTGTCAGACCCATGACAATAAGCCAGTTTGGGTAACTCAGCTAAATGAAAGCCAAGTACCCAGTCAGACTCCGGTGATCTTAAGTGGCATTAGTACCCTGGGCGTTTTTGCAGACATTGCCCATTATTGCCAACGCCCTTGGGTGTATTACGTGCCTTTTGTATTCTTACAAGATGGCAGTGCCTATCCTTCGATGCTATCGCCTAAGCTGTGGCTGATGGGGGAGAAGACGGCAGACTCTATCGATAAAGTAGCGGTATTGCAGCCGTTAATTGCCCAAGCTCAGCGCAGCTATATTAGTGATATTGCGACTATCGAATTTTCGCGTAGTGCGATTATGAGTATGCTTGCTACTAGAGTCAGCTTTATGAATGAGTGGTCAAGACTGGCTGATCACCAAGGCGTGGATATCCAAGAAGTGGCTGATATTATGGGTTTAGACACTCGTATTGGCAGCAGTTATCTCAAGGCAGGTTGGGGCTTTGGGGGCACTACTTTGCCAGCCGAGCTCAAAGCATTACAACAAACTTTGGCACACACTCAGGTAGATCACCGTTTAATGCAAACTGTGGATCTAATCAACAATGACCAAAAAGAACTTATTTTCCGTAAATTTTGGCAGTATTTTGACGGAGCCATTGAGAATAAGCAGGTCGCCATTTGGGGAGCAAGCTATAAATCAGGCTCTGGTCGTACTTCTGAAGCAGCGATTCATCCGCTATTAACCCTATTGTGGTCGTATAACATCACCACTCAGGTTTATGCTTTAGAGGCTGAAAGTGAGCTGGCAGGACTGTATCCTGATCAGCCACTGCTACAGTTTATTGAAACCCCGACTGAGCAATTGGCTCATTGTGATGCTTTATTTGTCTTGTCATGGCCAGACACCAAACGTTTGCCTATTAGCGCCATTAATGAAGTGGTAATACCGGTGTTTGATGCGCAAAATGCCTTTACTAAGGATCAAACTGAATCATTAACCGGTGATTATCAAGGCATTGGTCGCAGTAAATAAGCAGTCTGATTGTATGGCTACTTATATTAATAGTTGTCAGTGAGCTTAAGCCCACCCTTGAAAGCAAAAACCCCGTTAATCCAAAAGTGGTTAACGGGGTTCTTTGTTGGGCTAAGTATCTAAGGATTGGCTTAATAGATTAATAAACTAAGCGATTAAGCAGCTAAGCAGTTAGGCAACTTCAGCACCTTGAGTGGCTAACCATTGCTTAATTTCTGCCGTTTTTTCAGCTAATAAAGCTTCATCGCCTTTGGTTTCAATATTAAGACGAATCAGCGGTTCAGTGTTAGAAGCACGGATATTAAAACGCCACTGGCCAAAGTCTAGGCTTAAGCCATCCAAGGTGTTCTTCTCAGGATTTTGAGCTCTAAAATAATCTTCAATTGCGCTAATGACTTCATCGCTGCTGGCCTCAGTCAGTTTAAAGTTAATCTCGCCTGAGCTTGGGTAGGCACTGATGCGCTCATTGACCAGTTGGCCTAAAGATTTACCTGTGGTTGATAATAGCTCAATGGTCAGTAGCCATGGAATCATACCGCTGTCGCAATAAAAGAAGTCACGGAAGTAGTGGTGAGCACTCATTTCACCGCCATAGACGGCTCCTGATTCGCGCATGACTTGCTTAATAAAAGAGTGACCTGATTTACTGATTACCGCTTTACCCCTACCTTCTTCTATAAGTGCTTCAGTGTTGTAGAGCACGCGGGGGTCATAAACGATGGCTGCGCCTTGATACTTTTGTAAAAAGGCTTGTGCCAACATACCGACCACATAGCTGCCTTCCACAAACTCACCTTGAGCATCAAATAAGAAGCAGCGGTCAAAGTCTCCGTCGAAAGCGATACCTAAGTCGGCTTTATTTTCGATAACCGCTTGCTTGGTAGACTCACGGTTGGCCAAAATCATAGGATTAGGAATACCGTTGGGGAAGCTGCCATCTGGTGTGTGGTGAACTTTGATGATTTCAATAGGGGCATTTTTTTGCTGTAAACGCTGTTCTAATAAGTCTACTGTGGGACCAGCACTACCATTGCCTGAGTTGATCACAATCTTTAATGGCACCAGCTTATCAGTATCGATAAAGCTCATTAAATGATCGACATAAGCGGTTTTATCAAACTTTTCTACTACTTTGCCTGCTTGAGTAGAGGCGGCAAAATCACCTTGTTCTGCCAAAGCTTGAATCTCTGCCAGTCCTGAGTCAGCACTAATAGGTCTAGAGCCTTCACGGACCAGTTTTAGGCCATTGTAATTGATCGGGTTGTGACTGGCAGTGACTTCAATGCCGCCCAATGCATTGTAGTGACTGGTAGCAAAATACACCTCTTCGGTGCCGGTCATACCCAGGTCAATGACATCCACACCGGCATCGACAATACCGCGAATAGTGGCTTGTTTAAGCATTTCGCTTGAGTCGCGGATATCGCAGCCAATAACGATACTATTTTCTAAGGACTCGTTACCTTGACTGTCATTTTTTTGACTGGCTAAAATCTGGGCAAAAGCACGGCCGATACGATAAGCAATGTCTTCATCAAGGTTAACGCCCAATTCGCCACGAATGTCGTAGGCTTTAAAAGAGGTGATTGGGCGATGGGCTAAAGCATCATTTGAGCTAGCGTTAAGATGAGAGTTATCAGAATTATTAGGTAGGGTCATGTGAAGCCTTTTTGTCAATTAAATGAGCAGTACAATAAATAATCAGTACTAAAATAGGTAAACTCAGAGCGCCATGAAATAGGCTTAGATATAGGGGTTAACTATATCCAAACACATCTCTTGAGTAAACCTTATCTTTGATATCTAACAGCTCATCATGCCAGCGGTTGGCGATAATTAAATCGTTTTGCTGTTTAAAAGCATCTAAGTTATTAATCACGGTGCAGCCTTCAAAACTATCCGCCTCTAAAGCGGGTTCGTAAATACTGATATTCATCCCATACTGTTTCAGTATATTAATTACATCAAGTATTGCCGAGTCTCTAAAGTTATCGGCGTCTTTTTTCATACTCAGGCGGTAAACCCCCACTTTATGCGGTTTTTTGTCGATAATTTGACGGGCGATAAAGCGTTTTCGGGTGTTATTGGCATCCACCACGGCATGAATTAAGTTGGCAGGAATACCCGCATAATTGGCTTTAAGCTGCTGCGTATCTTTGGGCAAGCAGTAGCCACCATAGCCAAATGAGGGATTGTTATAATGCTGACCAATGCGTGGATCTAAGCCAACCCCAGTGATAATCGACTGGCTATTTAGCTGATGTTTTTCGGCAAAGCTGTCTAACTCATTAAAAAATGCAATGCGGGTGGCCAGATAGCTGTTAGCAAACAGTTTCACTGCTTCTGCTTCAGTCGGAGGCATCATAAGCGTTGCCACATTAGGGGCCAGGCTAGCTTGTTGATACAAGCTCATTAATGCCGCGGCCAACGCTTGCTGCTCACAAGTGGCACCCAAGATGATGCGTGAGGGATATAAGTTATCATACAAGGCTTGGCCTTCGCGTAGGAATTCAGGCATAAATAAAATCTGATTATCAAACTGTTGACGCATGCTGTCGGTAAAGCCAATCGGAATGGTTGATTTAATGACAATAGGCACGGTAGCGTTTTGCGCTCGAACTGCAGTAATACTGGCTTCAACTGAGGAAGTGTCAAACTTACCCGAGGCCACATCATAATTGGTCGGTGTGGCAATAATTACCAAATCACTGTTTTGATAAATGCTCTGATTATCTATTACTGCTTGCAGCGTGGCACTAAGATTTAGCAGCTTATTGGTCAGATAGTCACAAATCTCTGTATCTTGGAGCGGGGACTGATTTTGCCTTATTAGTTCTATCTTGTTTGGGTCGATATCAAATAGCGTCACTTGTGTATTTAAATGGTCCTGTGCTAATAAAATGGCGTTGGATAACCCCACATAACCGGCACCAATCACCGCAATGTTTTTTAAAGTAGGACGGTCAGAGACATTGTTTGAGGGGGTAGATTGGATAGGTTGAGTTAAGGAAAGGTTTGTTTGATCAGTCATAGCTTTTTTCTTCTTATTTACAGGTGTATTGTTGGGCTCATCACAACGAAGCCGAGTTATGTTCTACCAAGTCATCAAGACACTGGTAAAATGATACACTGCAAATATGACAGTCTAAGTAACGCTATTATTAGAGCAAACTTGAGGGCCATTTATCAGAATCTGTCAAAACTGTGAAAACATTGAAACAGCAAAATAAAAGCGTAAATTAAACCTAGTAAATCACTATTCGCCAAAATTATTCTAGGCGAACGGTCACTCGCTTATTATTTTCAAGATTAAAACGAATCAAAGGGAAATAGGGTCATGTCACCACACAATACAGCCGATCTAGAGCACAGCATAACCGCACCAACCCCCGTTGCCGGCACGCCCAAAGCAACGACAAATATAGAGGACTTATTGGCCTTGATGGCCAGACTGCGTGCTGATTGCCCGTGGGACATTAAGCAGACCAACCACAGCCTAATTCCTTATGCGATAGAAGAGGCGTATGAGTTGGCTGAAGCCATTCAAGAGGGGGATATTGAAGATATCAAAGGGGAGCTTGGCGATGTGTTATTACAGGTAATTTTCCATTGCCAAATTTATGCCGAGCAGCAGCAGTTTGATTTGGGTGATGTGATTTATACTTTACAAAGTAAGCTGATTCGTCGTCACCCTCATGTATTTGAAGCGGATAAACTGCCTGATGAAGCAGCAGTTAAAAAGCGCTGGGATGAGATTAAAGCGCTAGAAAACGCCGAACGTGAGCGCCGTGGCAAGCCAAAACGTAGCCTAGACTCAGTCAAAGCAGGCAGTGCCTTAATGCAAGCGCAAAGTCTGCAAAAAGCGGCCAGTAAGCTTGGTTTTGATTGGGAGGGCGTTGCTGGAGCCGTAGAAAAGTTAGAAGAAGAGATTGCTGAATTAAAACAGATTCTACCGCAAGAGGGCGAGCGTGTTGGTGACTCTCATAAAAAAGAGCTGGAAAAAGAGCTCGGCGATTGTGTTTTTGGCTTAGTCAATGTGGCACGCAAACTTAACTTAGATGCCGAAGCAGCCACTTTGACCTGCGTGCATAAGTTTCGTTCACGCTTTAGCTTTATTGAGTCTGAGCTGGCTAAGCAAGGTAAGACTGCAGAGGACAGCAGCTTACAGGAAATGGATGCCTTATGGGAGTTAGCCAAACAGCATGAATAAGGCTGTTAGACGGTTAACGATAAGTTTTTTATCCTTATTTCAACTAGCTTTGATTCCCAGTGCTTGGGCGCAGCAATGCTTCGCTGATGCCAATCAGGTGTATGTTCATCTGGTCAATCAGCAGAAAAAGCAGCAGTTAGCTAAGCAAAGTATGGTTATTAACTTAAATACCGCCACTGAGGGAGAATTGACTCAATTAAAAGACATCGGCAGTAGCAAGGCACAAAAGATCATTTTGTATAGAGAGGCTTTTGGGGTGTTCGGTTCTGTTGATGATTTGGCAAATGTTAAAGGCATTGGTGACAAAACTGTTGCCAAAAACCGAGTCCGAATGAGTGTGGAGTAGGCGCACCAGACTTAGCCTATCCCTTAAATCTATGCAGTTAACTGAAAGTTTATTACTGACAAACTGCTTTAACAATCTCATCGTCAGCAGCCAAAGGTTGCCATTGTAGCTGTTTAAAGCTCGCGGCAGACAAGGGTTCTTTGGTGGTGACACTGGTGATGGCAGGTTGACTACAATTAACTAGCTGTGGAATGATTTTGGTACTCATGCGTCTTTCAAACAAGTAGATATTACTGTGTCTGATATCCTCTGTGGTTGGGGTGGTTCCCGCTGCAATGGGTTTGCCTGCCTCGACTGCCATAAAACGAATTACTTGCGGCTTTAGGTAGCTCCAAGGACGATACCACACTTGGCCCTCAACGGTTTTTACCACTTTCACTTGCTCAGGCAGCCTATCTATTTGCTGCTGTTGCCAATTGTATTCTTGATGAATTTGAAAGCCTAACATACCAATGCCTGCAAAAATGGGAATAAGCCATTTTGGGGCTTGTTTGCCAGCAAACTTGGTAAGGTGGCGGATAATCAAGGCAATACCAGCCATACCAAAGCCTGCAGTTATCGTGGCAATAAATTCATAAATCATGGGCAGGGTCCGAGGTTAGTTGGTTAAAAAATCTATCTGAAAAAAAGCTATCAGGTTAATAAACAAAAGATGAATAAGTCGCTTAGTTGACCTATTCATCTTTTGGGCTGACTCAATAGACGAGCCACTGAGTCACTTTGAGGTTAAAGTATAAACACGGTCTTACTATCAAAATCAATGATCAATAGCCGCACCAGCACCGCGAGGAGAGCGAACGCTTTCGACCAACTGCTGAATATGGGCAGGAGGCGCTTGAGTCATTGAAGACACCAAGAAGGCTAAGACAAAGTTAATCATTGCACCAACCGCACCAAACGACATTGGAGAGATACCAAATAACCAGTACTCAGCCGTATCAGGGAAGTTGGCCGTATCTGGGATAAAGAACCAGCCTTTGTACACGAAAATATAGACCAAAGTAGTGATTAAACCGGCCAACATACCTGCAATAGCGCCATAGTTATTGATGCGTTTTGAGAAAATACCCATCATTAACGCTGGGAATAGCGAGGCACCTGCGATACCAAAGGCTAATGCTACAACTTGCGCCGCAAAGCCTGGTGGATTAATCCCTAAGTAGGTTGCAATCACAATGGCAACGGCCATGGAGATACGCGCCACCATCAGCTCACCTTTATCACTAATATCAGGATTAAAGTTACGTTTGACCAAGTCATGACTAATGGCAGAGGAGATGGCCAATAGTAAGCCGGCTGCGGTAGATAAAGCTGCGGCCAGACCACCTGCTGCAATCAAGCCAATGACCCAAGGCGGTAGATTGGCAATTTCAGGGTTAGCCAGTACCATGATGTCATTGTTTACGTCTAGCTCGTTACCTTCCCAGCCAGCGTTGGCAAACTTACCTTCAAGTTCTGCTGCGTGAGCTGCTTTGGCTTCTTCAACGGCTGCTGTGGCAGCGGCAACATCGCCACCTTCACTTTGAGCAGTAGCCAATGCCGCTTGCGCCGCACCTAAGCCACTATCATTATACATTTGGATACGACCATCGCCGTTTAGGTCATTGTATTTAATAAGACCTGTTTCCTCCCAAGTCTGCATCCAACTTGGACGATCTTCATAACGTAGGGCAGGGGCATCAGCACCTTGTGGATAAACAGTATCCATAAGGTTTAAGCGAGCCATAGAACCTACAGCAGGCGCCGTAAAATATAATAAGGCGATAAATACTAGTGCCCAACCGGCTGACCAACGAGCATCGGCCACTTTAGGCACGGTAAAGAAGCGAATGATAACGTGAGGTAGACCCGCAGTACCAATCATTAATGATAAGGTGAACAGCACCATATTTAACTTATTAGGCACATCGGCGGTATAAGCCGTAAATCCTAAGTCGGTAACCACTTGGTCAAGTTTAGTCAGTAAGGGAATACCCGACTCAGTATGGGTTGAGAACATCCCTAAGCCTGGGATAGGGTTGCCGGTTAATTCAAGAGAGATGAACACGGCAGGAATGGTATAAGCAATAATTAGGACCACATACTGAGCTACCTGAGTATAGGTAATCCCTTTCATACCGCCCAGTACCGCATAGAAGAAGACCACAATGGCGGCGATAATTAGCCCAGTGGTGTTTTCTACTTCTAAGAAGCGTGAGAAGGCCACACCAGCTCCAGTCATCTGTCCGATAACATAGGTAGTAGAAGCGATAATCAGACAGGCTACAGCCACTAAAGCGGCGCTCTTAGAATAGAATCGATCGCCGATGAAATCTGGCACTGTGTACTTACCAAATTTACGTAAGTAAGGTGCTAGTAGCATGGCTAATAGAACATAACCACCGGTCCAGCCCATGAGGTAAGTTGAAGCTCCGTAACCACCAGCGGCCAATAGACCTGCCATGGAGATAAACGAGGCGGCACTCATCCAGTCAGCACCGGTTGCCATGCCGTTTAATACGGGGTGAACTCCACCGCCGGCCACGTAGAATTCTTTGGTGGAACCGGCACGTGCCCAAATTGCGATACCAAAGTAGAGTAGAAAAGAGGCACCGACAAATAAAATATTAATGGTAAACTGACTCATAAACTACTCCTCATCTAAGCCGTATTGTTTATCCAGCTTATTCATACGCCAAGCGTAGAAGAAGATGAGAATAATAAAGGTAATAATTGAGCCTTGTTGGGCAAACCAGAAACCCAGGTCAGCGCCACCAAATTTTATGCCTGCCAATAAAGGACGGAATAAAATACCCATACCATACGAGCAAAAAGCCCAAATAAACAGACAGATGAGAATCAAACGGACGTTGGCTTTCCAGTAGCCTGACGAATCTTGTGAGGGATTCATAAGACAAACTCCTTTTGTCATTGTGAAGGGGAAATCTGCCCCTAAAGGAAAACTGCTTCCTGCAGTTGCAAAATATAGTGTAAGGATTGTGTCAACAACCCTTTTAAAGTAACCCAAACTGTATCAACATAGTTACTTCTTGGTTTTTTAGTTTACAGCCGTCATATAGAGATAGCAATAATTATTTTAACAGAACTTGGAAGAAATCCACTATGAATAGAGGCATAGGTATCTACACGAATTTGCTAGCAGACTATTGATAGCATACTCTTTGAAGCACGGCCCAAAGATCAGTCAAATAGCTGTTTGAACTGTGCTTGTAAGTAATAAGATTCTTGTTCTTGAATCATGATTTCTATTTCTTGCTTTAGTGCCTTAAGGCTTTTCAACTTGGCTCGGGTTTCCTCTAACTTGACTGCTTGTGCTTTGATTTCATCAATCCACTCTTGGAGTTTTTTCGGATTTTTAGCACATTTTTTCAAACGCTTAATAGCATAATCAGTTAATACCGTTTCATCTTTTAGCTCAATAAACTCCACTTTGAGTTTGGTGAGTTGCTGATTGAGAGCATTAATAAGGCGAGCTTCATCAAGCTCCGAGAAAGCATTAAACTGATTGTCTCCAACATGAGTCATATATAACTGAATGATAGTAACAATATCCCCTGTTACTTTTGCATGACTTAATTCTGCCATAATAGCTTGATTTCGTTCTCGTACAGTGTCATTACTTTGTTTGTCAGGGTGTAAGGCTTTAGCTGTACGACGAAACATTTGATTGAACCACTTTCTAAAATCAGAGTCGGCGTCAGCAGTTGAATGGTTATTGATAATAGGTTTTTCTTCATCAATATTACCCTCATTTTGTTCAAAAAACTGAGCTTCACTAAAACCTTCAAGTATATGGGTTATATTCTCAAAATCCCAGCCCTCTTCTGGTGTGGGAACTGGTCCTCCATACATGTCTTCAACCAAGGTTTTAAAGGTGTTTTGCATATGCTGTTCGAATTCTTCGGACTCCTCATCAGATAGTTTGTACTTGATGACTTTTTGAGTAGCGTTTGAAGCTTTTAATTGTAGCTGCATTCCTATATCAGGGCTGATATCCATTACATCTTCAAGTAGATCTCCTATCCAATCAATTATAAACGTTCGTTGCCAATCACTAATGGTCTTACGTTCAAAAAGTTCTATTAATCGTGTAATGAGAGAGACCAAAGAAGGTAATAAATATTCTACTTTTGTAGGAGCAATCGCTTGGTGGTATAACCCTAGGTGGCTATCCATTTTGGAAATATAGTCTTGATTACGCTGTTTTTGCTTTAATATTTTCTCCCATAATTGGTTTATTTTGTGTTTTTGGGAATTAGTGTCAGTGGATTTTAGCAACGAGTTACTGGTCAGTGATGTGCTAGAACTCTGCTTTAATGAGGTTTTCTTGTCTTTAGAAGTATTGTTTTTAATATTTTTTGAGTTTTTCATAGCATTCCTTTTGTGTTAGTGATGATATAATCGACGATTTTATCATGAGTTGCCCAAAAACCGGATATAAGGCGACAACAACTGTCATTTATTATTGATACTCCACCTTCAACTCTTTGTAACTTGCCAAAAAATAAAGGCTTAGGAAGATTCGAACTGATAAGATGAATTCTTAAGCCTTCTATAATCAATGGGTTAGGGAAAAGAATTGAGATTCGGGTTATTAGATAAGATACAAAAAGACAAGGAGAATTGCTATGGCGGAATCGTCGAATGCCTTCGTGGAAGGTTTTAATGCGTTTGTAAACTGGGGGAACGGGATTGTCTGGGGGAATGACTCCTGGTTAATCATGGATAATCCCTGGTATGGTCTATTGATTTTTGTGCTGATTGGAGTTGGTATCTTCTTTACGATAGCAACCCGTTTTGTCCAGTTCCGTCAATTCGGTCATATGTGGAACTTGCTCCGTAGTTCCGGACAGGGTCGCAAAGATGGGGGTATCAGCTCTTTTGAAGCCCTGATGACTTCGCTTGCCGCCCGTGTAGGTACGGGTAACTTAGCTGGTGTCGCCATCGCCGTTTATATTGGTGGTCCTGGTGCGGTGTTTTGGATGTGGATTACCGCAATTTTAGGGATGTCGACCAGCTTTATTGAGTCGACCTTGGCTCAAGCATATAAAGTACCTCATAATGATAATGTCTATCGTGGTGGCCCAGCTTATTATATCGAAAAAGGCTTAGGTCAGCGCTGGATGGCGATATTTTTCTCGTTGTGTCTATTGGTCGCCTTTGGTCTTGCGTTCAATGGGGTACAAGCTAATACTATCGCTCAAGCTACCCACCAAGCCTTTGGTGCGCCTACTTGGTTAACCGGCTTGGTTTTAGTAGTTTTAGTAGCCCCTGTGGTCTTTGGTGGTCTGCGCTCTGTAGCCCGAGTAGCGGGTAAAGTAGTCCCAGTAATGGCGATTTTATACGTACTACTGGCGTTATTTATTATTATTACTAACTTCTCTGAGTTCCCAGCAGCGATTGTATTAATTGTGAAATCTGCCTTTGGTTTAGAGCAAGCTGCCGGTGGTGTATTGGGCTATGGTATCGCTCAAGCGATGATTAATGGTATCAAACGCGGTCTATTTTCGAACGAAGCGGGTATGGGTTCTGCGCCTAACGCTGCGGCGACAGCTAAGAGTCACCCTGACCACCCTGCAGTGCAAGGCTTTATGCAAATGCTGGGTGTATTCATTGATACCCTAGTAATTTGTACCGCGACTGCTTCTATCATTATTTTATCAGGAGTGGTTAGCGATCCAAATGTGGAGCAAGAAGGCATTCAATTGACCCAGTTGGCCTTATCTGAGTATGTGGGTGATATGGGGATTTACTTTATTGCCGTGGCCATCTTCTTCTTCGCTTTTACTTCAATCATTGCTAACTACAGCTATGGAGAGTCAAACTTAGAGTTTATCTCAGGTGAAAAAAGTGCCAAAGTAGCGATTATGATTTTCCGTTTCTTAGTATTGGGCATGGTATTTGTGGGTTCAGTTGCAAGCTTACCTGCCATTTGGAACTTTGCTGACTTGTCGATGGGTTTAATGGCGCTGACTAACTTAGTGGCCATTGTTATTTTGTCTCCAGTGGCGCTGCGTGTGTTACGAGACTATGAGCGTCAAATCAAAGAAGGCAAAACACCTGAGCAAATTACGTTTGATCCCGATCAATTCGTAAAATTAAAAAATGAAGCGAACCGTGATGCTTGGAAAGACTAGTTAGCTCTAAAAACTAATCTTTTATCTAATAAAAAACCCAGTCATTTGACTGGGTTTTTCTTTTATTATCAATAGCTTATGCTTGGTTACATGTTGGGGTAGTTAGGACCGCCGCCACCTTCTGGTGTTACCCAAGTGATGTTCTGTGAGGGGTCTTTAATATCACAGGTTTTACAATGCACACAGTTTTGAGCATTGATAACGAACTTAGCACCTTCTGCATCTTTCACAATTTCATACACGCCAGCTGGGCAATAACGCTGTGCAGGCTCTGCATAAATTGGTAAGTTCACAGTCACAGGAACCGTTGGGTCCGTTAACTTTAAGTGGCTTGGCTGATCTTCAGCATGGTTGGTGTTTGAGATAAACACTGAAGACAGCTTATCAAAGGTTAACTTGCCATCTGGCTTCGGATAATCTGGCTTATAAGATGTGCTGGCCTTATCTAGATTATCGTAGTCAGGGGTAGTATCACGGATAGTTAGTGGCATTTTACCTTTAAGCAGGTTGTGCTCGATAAAGGTGAAAGCGCCGCCCATGAACAGACCCATACGGTGCATAGCTGGTGCAAAGTTACGGGCTGAGTAGTTATCTTCATATAACCAAGAATCTTTGAACATCTGGCTATAGCTTTCTACTTCATCATGCTGACGGCCTGATTGTAGCGCCGCAAAGATAGCTTCAGCAGCTAACATACCTGACTTCATTGAAGTGTGGGTACCTTTAATCTTAGCTGGGTTTAGGAAGCCAGCATCATCACCTACCAATACACCACCTGGGAAGGTTAGCTTAGGTAGTGAGTTTAGACCACCTTTGGTCAATGCACGAGCACCGTAAGACAGACGTTTACCGCCTTCTAATACTTCTTTGATAACTGGGTGTGTTTTTAGGCGCTGCATCTCATCAAATGGAGACATGTATGGGTTGTGGTAAGATAAATCTACCACTAGACCAAAGCTCACTTGGTTGTTTTCGTCGTGGTATAACCACCAACCACCAGAAGAGCCTGTTTCCGTTAATGGCCAGCCTAGACCGTGCATTACCACACCTGGCTCATGTTTGCTTGAGTCAATTTCCCAAAGCTCTTTGATACCGATACCATAATGTTGTGGATCGCTGTCTTTGTCTAAAGCAAAGCGGCTGATTAGACGCTTACCTAAGTGACCACGGCACCCTTCAGCGAAGATGGTGTATTTGGCATTTAGCTCATAGCCTGGCTCATAGCTTGGCTTTTGTGAACCATCAGCAGCCACACCCATATCGCCCGTTAATACACCACGTACTGAGCCGTCGTCATTATAAAGAACTTCAGAGGCAGGGAAGCCTGGGAACATCATAACTTCAAGCTCTTCAGCTTGCTCAGCCAACCAGCGAACTACGTTACCTAGCGATACGATGTAGTTGCCTTGGTTGTGCATAGGCGCAGGAATGATCGAGTCTGGAGTTCTGATAGAGCGGGTCGCTGAGTTTAAATAAAATACGCGGTCTTCAGTAACCGGCACATTTAAAGGAGCGCCTTTTTCTTTCCAATCCGGAATTAGCTCATCTAAAGCACGAGGTTCGATAACCGCACCAGATAAGGTGTGAGCACCAAACTCAGAGCCTTTTTCTACAACACAGACCATAAACTCATCTAGGCCAGCTTGTAGGGCGAGCTGACGGAGACGGATGGCTGCTGAAAGACCAGAGGGACCACCCCCAACAATCACGACATCAAAATCCATCGACTCACGTTCTATTTGTTCATCTTGCATTTTAAACTCCTTATAGCTGGCTAAATCATACCAACACCACACAATAATCGTCGGTGTGGACACTATTAATTTAATCGCTAGCAAACATTAATTTGAATACCCGTCAAATATACCCAATTGTGTACAAATAAGCGACCACAGTCAGGTCTAAAAACCAGTTCTCATGATTTAAGCTGGCTGAAATATAAAAAAAGGGTTGCAGTTAGTTACCTATTATAAAATAAAAGTTAGATAAAGACGACACGATTTGTGACTCAGCCGTGGTAAAGTAACAATACCTACTATTTTAAGGTGATACTCTTGTTTAAGGTGATACTCTTGGTTCAAGAGGATATCAGTGGCAATAATACAAGGATATAATAACAATGTCGCATTCAGAGCAGCAACAAGTCACAATATCGAGCAGTTTAGACTCGCTTTCAGAGTTTATAAAGCAAGAAAGTAGTGATCGTCGTGGTCGCTCGATTCCCCCGCTTGATAAATGGTATCCTGAGCGTCAGGGTGAGATGGATATGGTAATTAAAGCTAATGGGGAATGGTGGCATGAAGGGAGCAGAGTTAGCCGTCAATCCTTGGTTGATTTGTTTGCCACCGTGCTGTGGAAAGAAGGCACTGAACAAGACCCCGAATACTATTTAAAGACCCCAGTCGAAAAAATCCGTATTACTGTAGAAGATGTGCCTTTTTTAATCACTGAGGTCAATCTTATTGAGCAAAAAGAGAAAAATAACAGCCCTGTGATTGAGTTTATCACCAGTACAGGCGATGTGGTGCCTTTAGATGACGAGCATCCTCTTGAAATGAGAGAATATCAAGGCGAACAAAGACCTTATATTGAAGTGCGTTTTGGTATGAAAGGGCTTATCTCCCGTAATGTACTGATGCATTTGATTAAACTGGGTGAGCTGACTGAGGAGGCGGGTCAAACCAGTCTGACTCTACGCAGTGGCGGCAAAGCCTATTCAGTGACTGTTGAAAATTAATTGCTAGTTTCTTATCGTGAATCAAGCCAGCGTAGATAACGACTGCGCTGGCTTTGATGCTGTAAATTGGTACCTAAGCCATGGCAACCCAAGCAACACCTATTCCTTCCTCTCCATCCATTAAAATGGACAGCGCTCCCATTGGTATTTTTGACTCTGGGGTAGGCGGCTTATCGGTTTATCTTCATTTAAAGCAGCAACTTCCAGATGAGCAGTATCTTTATTATGCCGATACGCTAAATGTGCCGTATGGGCCAAGGTCTAGTGCGGAGATTAAAGAGTTGACATTAATTGCAGTGGACTGGCTGGTGCAGTCAGGGTGTAAGCTTATTGTTATTGCTTGCAACAGTGCTTCGGCGCATGCCTTGCAGTTGGCGAGACACAAATATCCTCATATTCCCATTGTGGGCTTAGTGCCTGCGCTAAAGCCTGCGGTGCTAAACAGTAACAGTAAAAGTGTGGCGGTTTTGGCCACCAAGGCAACTTTAGATGGCGAGCTGTTAAACACGGTTATCAGTGATTACGCCCTGCCGGCACAGGTCAATGTGGTCAAGTGGTTTGACCCCAATCTGGTACCTTGGGTGGAGGCTGGCATGCCCATTCAAAGTGAAACGCCAGAGCGATTAAAAGCACAGCTTAAAAACTTTGCTCAACAAAAAGTGGATCACTTGGTGCTAGGCTGTACGCACTATCCTTTCTTTCGAGAGTTTGTTATGTCGCAGATTGCCGATGAGAACTTGGGAATTAAGGTAGTAGATTCAGGAGCTGCCATTGCAGCTAGGGTTAAAACTTTACTGCAGCAGTCACAGTCTTTGGCAGCTTCAAAGCAAGTAGAGGCCTCAAACGAAAGCTTATATATTGGCCATAGCGACCAAGAACGAGATGACCTTAGTTTGGCTCAGTGCAAGTTGTCCTTTTTTGTTTCGGACCCCAAAGCCGATTTGGCAGAGGTTTCAAAACTGGTTAATCGATTGATTCATCGCTAACAGTTTTTTTATCGAGGTCAGTTCTTTGCCGTTGGTTGAGTAAAGAGTGAGGCAGGCGAGTTACCCAAAGCTTGTCTTGTTAATATAAAGCATACGAGTTTAGTTTGTGCAATACCCAAGCTTGAAGTAGAATTTAAAGATATAAATAGATAGATTAGTGTGTAGTGACCCTTCGTGGTCTAAGGAAAATAATATGACAAACAGTAATGACCATAAATTAAAAGATGAAATCAATCATTTAGAAGAAGCGATGCATGATGCAGATCAATTTCATACCCTGGAAGAGCAAGTAGCGGATATGAAGCGTCGTGGCATTGACCCAAGCAGTGCTTATAAAAAATGGGACGATGACAAAGATGAAGATGATGATTGGGGTGATAAGACTTGGAAAGAAAACGGTAAGTGGGAACCTAAAACTCCAGCTGACCTAGACAAAAAAGCTCAAGAGGAGTGGGACGGTGAGAACGGTAAGCCAAATCCACCACCAATTGTTTAGGCTAGGGTTTTAAGCAACAGTTTAAGATGCTTCGATTTTGCTCAATTAGTATAGATTAGTTAGTAAGAGTCGATACAGAGTAAAAAGGCCACGCAATTGCGTGGCCTTTTTTCATGACTAACTGACAATCAGGTTACTGACCGGTATCAGTACGGATAATACGAATGGTGCCATCACTTGAAGTCGTTTTGCGAACGCTATCTTGTTGCTGAATCAGACGGCTGATACTGTCGCTGTTATGCTGAGTATTTCGCTGGTTTTGCTGATAGCTTGGCTGTGAAGATATACCTTGATCGCCACTAATTAAGCGATAGAACTTCTGGCCCGCACGACCGTCGGCAGGGAAGACACCCTTACTGGTCTGGTATTGCTGAATGGCTTTACGCGTATTGTCACCAATAATACCGTCAACTGCGCCAATATCATAACCGGCATTAATTAAAGCTTGCTGAATGTCTTTGGCTTGCTGACGGCTGATACCTGGATCGTCCGTTGGCCAAGCGGTAATGAAGTCGGTCTTGCTGCTGTCCTCATTAGTAATCAAATCAGACAAATGAGCAATGGCTAACGCATAGTTCTCTGAAGCGTTATAAGAGTAGAAGGTATCAAAGTTTTTACCCACTAAGAAGGCAGGACCATCTAGACCAGCAGGCAATAATAAACCAGCACTGCTTAAGTCATAAGGTAATGGACGACCATCGGCTAGGGTAAAGCCTTTATCACGCCAGTAGCTCATAGACTTCTTGTTTTTGCGGCTGTTGCTGCCCCAGAAACCTGAAGGGATTTTTACTTCATAGCCCCAAGGTTCACCACTACGGTAGCCGCGTTTTTTTAGGAAGTTAGCTGTAGAAGCTAGAGCATCAGGCTTACTGTTTACTAGGTCACGACGGCCATCGCCATCGAAGTCAACAGCTAAGTCAAGGAAAGTGCCTGGCATGAATTGGGTCTGACCAAACGCACCTGCCCAAGAACCTTTCATATCACTGGCTGCAATATCGCCATTTTGTACGATTTTTAACGCATTGGCGTATTCACCACGGAAATAAGACTGGCGACGATCAAAGCAAGACAAGGTCGCTAATGACTGGAATAGATCTTTTTTACCCAAAGTCTGACCGAAGTTAGATTCCACACCCCACACACCAAGGACGTGCTCAGCCTTTACGCCATAACGGGCTTCGATACGGCGTAGAGTATCAGCCATTTCATGTTTGGCGCGAATACCATCTTCCACACGCTCTTTATCAACCAGTGAAGATAAATAGTCCCACACATCCTTTTGGAACTCTGGCTGATAGTTTAAAGACTGAATAACGCTTGGATCTGGCTCGCTTGGGCGGTAGTTTTCAAAAGTAGAGCTACTGACACCACGGAAAGTGCTTGAGTTTTTTAGCCCATTTAAACACTGCTGGAATTGAGAGTTAGAAAGATAAGGCGCCTCTGGGGCAGCTTGAGCACTGGTCGCAGCCAGAGACAAGCCAATGGCCGTAGACAAGGCGGCAACTAGACGGGTATGCAGCATAAATTAAATCCTTAGTGTTGTTTATAAAATGAGGAAAAGACAGAAAGTAAAAGCCAATCAAATATAAAATTTTCAGCAAGTTATCAGCTTTATAAGGGTGCCAAAAAGCAGCCTATAAAGCGCTTCATATTAGAGTAACCAAAATGAAGATTAAATAAAAGCTGTGAGCAGGTTTGGTTACCATAAGAAAACGTGTAGCAAGGGTTGGGGTAAGGTAGGGGTAAATAATTAGAAAAACAATGAGAAAAAAGAATTGTAAATCTGGGCATAAATCTAAAGCAGACCATATTAATATGGCCTGCTTTGATAAAGAGTGCTTATGACGGTGAGTGGATCAAATAGCCACTAAAAAAGTCAGCTAGATGAAAGGAAGGTGCATAATCTCTACACTAAGTTCATGACTTTCACCTGGTGTTAAGCTAACGGTATCCAAGTGAGCATTGGCAGTTTCTACACACAGCATTTTTTTATAATCCTCTGCGCCAAACTGAGAAATCTCATGGGCCTTAGTGTGCCAAGGATTCCAAACCACTGTGCTATTACTGCCTTTGCTAGCTATCTGAGGGAGGCTTGCTCGTGGTTCAACTACGATTAATGCAGGGGCAGCATGGTAGATGCGATCGACGCCTTCGCTAAAAGTCACCTCACCTTGCTGGGTTTTGGTAATCCAGTTGTCTAAGGCATCGGAATAGGTTACCTGATCAAGGCCCTTAATTGTAGTTTGCTCAATATCGCCGGTAGGCAAATAGGTGTGCAGTGCTTGGGAGAAGTGAACGGTCTCATCGCTGTGGTTAGTCGTGGTTAGCGCAATACTAAAGCTGTAAGAGCTAAATAAGAACTTCACCTGTAGGCCAAGTTTAGGGTGAAAGTCTTCTAACTCAGGCAGTCTTAAAGTTAAGCTTGAGAAGTGTTCTAATCTTCGATTTACATGCAGCGGGTTAAATAGGTCGACATCAAAGATTTGATTACGAGCAAAACCATGCTGCTTTAAATCAAAGCGACAATTCGCAAAGCTGTCCTTGACCTGTTGTGGGTTGGCCTCAAATTGGCCGAAGACGGGCCAACATATCGGTACGCCGCCTCGTACGGAATCACCCACTTTGTATTCTGCTTTGTCGCTTACCCATAGCCAGTTATCAGGTCCAGTACGGGTTGAGAAATGAATCAGTTGTGCCCCTTGCAGTAATACAGTGGCCGTATAGTCAGGGGAGGTAATGGTCAGGGCATCTAGCTCGTCAATTTTGCTGTGTTTTAAAGTCGGTAACAAGTCATATCCTTGGTAGAATAAAGTGGAACATACTAGTGAGGCACTAACTGCCAGGCTAAATTTAGAAAGGGATTGCCCTCACTATTTACTTGCTGCGTCTCATAAGCTTCAACTAGGGTAATCTCATAAGCCTGCTGATAGTAGCTGTATATCTTCTGGCTAGGAATCAGAAACGGAGGCCCTGAATACTTGGCATACTCAGCTTCATCGACACCACTTAACCCAAAGCTTAATAAAAGCTGCTGCGCTTTAGGAGCAAGCTTTATAAGCTGCTGCGTGTAGCGTACCCGTAGCGAATCCTCAGAGCCATCATCGGGTAAAGCCACTAGTGCAGCTCGGTCATAAATGGCATCAACTGGGCCTAGATCTTGCGCCGTTAATTCAAAGATATCTCCAACCCATAGGGTAATCTTCTGTGAATTGAGGTGGCCTTGATAGTACTTAAGATTAGGCATAGTCGGATGTTCAACTACTGTAGGCTGTATTTGATGCTCATCAAAGAACTGCTCAACCGCAAGCTCGACCAGCTCCACTCCGACCACATCACAGCCTTGATCAGCTAGCCAAACCATGTCAATGCTTTTGCCACATAGCGGCACAAAGACGCAGCTGTTTGGTGGCAGCTGCAATGCAGAAAAGTGCTTCATTAACAAAGTATTGGGCTTAGATTGATTAAAGCCCACCTTATTACTTTGCCATTTATTTTGCCAAAAGTTCGGTTCCATGAATTTTCTCTATTCGTAGTGCGAAAGCTTATATCCAAAAGACTGGTATCCAAAAGGCTGGGTTTAGACCAAATATTGCTTAAACTCTTTGCGCAGTTTAGACAGCTTTGGAGGAATAACTGCTGAGCAGTAGCCTTGTTGTGGGTTTTTGTTATAAAAGTTTTGATGGTACTCTTCTGCAACAAAAAACTCGCTGGCAGGATGAACCTCAGTAACCACACCGATTCCCATATTACGTAGCTTATTGATAGTACGGTCAACGGTTGGCTTTTGGGATGCTTCATCGGTATAGAAAACCACAGAGCGATATTGGCTGCCGACATCGTTGCCTTGGCGGTCTTTGGTAGTGGGATCATGTGTGGTAAAGAAGATGTCTAAAATTACTTCTAACGGAATGACTGTGTCATCAAATTCAACTTTAATAACTTCAATATGACCCGTATTGCCACTACATACGGCATCATAGTTTGCGGTTGCAGCATCGCCACCCATATAGCCTGAAGTGACCTTTTGAACGCCTTTTACCGACTGGAATACTGATTCGGTACACCAAAAGCAGCCGCCACCAAGAATAATTGTTTGCATTTTATTGTCCTTTTTATTTATAAAAATGTATTTATGACTATTTAATTGAGGTCTTAAATTTTATCAGGCTAGGGGAGTGCTATAAGTAACAAACAGTAATGATATAATACAACATATTTTATCTTCATCACGCCATCCATTTTGGCCCACTAAGCTGCCGCTACCGATAAGTGAGTTTGTATGTCAAATCCTGCCGCCACCGATTCTGCTGTTGTCTATGATAACGTATTCACCACGCCACTAGATAAAGCGGCGCGCTTTTCATTCGATGAGCAAGTGGTGGCCTGCTTTCCTGATATGATTCGCCGCAGTGTGCCAGGCTATGGTCAGATGTTGGCGATGCTTCCGATATTTGCTAAGCGTCATTGTCAGGCAGGTCAAGTCAACTCTGAAGGCAAGCGTGTCAGCCGAGTGTATGACTTGGGCTGCTCGCTAGGCGGCGCCACCATGGCACTACTAAATGAAAAAGGCGGGTTTGGTAAAGAAGAGCTGCAAATCAAAGCAGTGGATATCTCGCCGGCCATGACTCAAAAAGCCGAAGTACTGCTACAAGAAAACTATCCAGAGCATGATATTGAAGTGATTACTGCTGACATTCGCGGGTTTGAGCTTGAGCCATGCGACATGGTGATTTTAAACCTTACCTTACAGTTTTTACCCCCAGAAGACCGCACTCAAGTACTACAAAATATTTATAACGCTTTAAATGACGGCGGTATTTTAGTATTGACCGAAAAGACCCACACCGGTGATGAGCAAGATGATGCTTGGTTGGTTGAGCGCTATTATGACTTTAAACGTGCCAATGGCTACAGTGAGCTTGAGATTAGTGGGAAACGTAATGCATTAGAGAACGTACTAATTACCGATACTTTAGATCAGCACCATCAGCGCTTATCTGAAGTGGGCTTTAATCGTAGTTTGACCTGGTTCCAGTTCTTAAACTTTGCTTCTATGATTGCTTTTAAATAGGGCTGATTTAGTATTTCAGGTTATCCAAGCAAGAAATTGATGTGCTAGTTGCTTTTGCCAATTAGCACAATGCCACTTTCAATTTCACGCACAGCAGCATACCTTTTATAATATTCTTCTTAATAAAAGGCACCTTAACACCAGTTACCTTAACAACACTCACCCCACACTCAAACACATAACGAACCGTCTATGACCAATAAAACCATCGAAACCGCAGAACGTGAGCTGTACCTTGCGCTAATTCAGCGTGCCCACTATCGCCCCATTGCAACCCAGTGGTTGGCTAACCTGCCGCAGTGGTTAAGTGACATCAAAGATAAGCGTAAATATGCGCACGCGCCGGCTTACTTATCTTCAGTGGAAAATTTGCCGCAGCTAGATATCAAAAATGTGGATTTAAACAGTGATGTCTTAACCATTGATACTCAGTTAACCGAGGGTCAAAACAAACAGATTACTGCCTTGATGAAGCAGTTAATGCCATGGCGCAAGGGGCCGTTTCAGATTGGCATCGGTGATAATAAGGTGTTTATTGATACCGAATGGCACAGTGACTGGAAGTGGAACCGAGTCGCGCCACATTTGGGTACGCTTGAAGGCCGCTATGTCTTAGATGTGGGCGGCGGCTCAGGCTATCACGGCTGGCGTATGGCGGGTGCGGGCGCAAAGCAGGTGATTATTATTGATCCGTCCTGCCTGTTTTATCATCAGTTTATGGCGATTCGCCATTTTGTGGCGGGTTTTGATGCCGATACCGATGACGATAAGACTGGCGTTGGCTATCGTACCCACTATATTCCAGTAGGCTTGGAGGAGTTGCCATCAAGCTCAGACCAAGGCAATCAGCTGTTTGATACCGTATTCTGTATGGGGGTGTTGTATCACCGGCAGTCACCGTTTGAGCATTTGCACCAGCTTAGAAACCAACTGATTAAAGGTGGACAGTTGGTATTAGAGACCTTGGTGGTTGAGGGCGATAAAAATACGGTGCTAGTGCCACACGACAGATACGCCAAAATGAATAACGTTTATTTCTTACCCTCTGTGGCGGCGTTAACGGGCTGGCTAGAGAAGGTGGGCTTTAGCGATGTGAAATGCGTGGATATTGACATAACCTCAACGGAGGAGCAGCGTGCTACAGATTGGATGACTTATCAATCGCTTAAAGACTTCTTGGATCCAAATGATCCAACCAAGACTATCGAGGGTTATCCAGCACCGATGAGAGCGACGTTGATAGCGACGAAGTAATGAGTCGTTAGCTTACTTAAATTCAACTATTTTTCTTAATTTAAAAGCCTACATTAGTTATGATAATAGTCACAACCAATGTAGGCTTTTCGCTTTAGATTTTCGGCATTTTTCTCACACTATCTAGGCAGGTTAACCATATCATGACGATGATTAACGGTAAAAAACGATTTAGTATAGGTTTGATGGGTCTAATGATGTTGATTGCTGCGCCTGCTTTGGCATCGGATGCTTATGGCAATCCTTTTGAGGACAGTGGCTTTGTCAATCAAGACTGGCAAGTGGTTTGTGATAATACGTTGACTTGCCGTGCTGCGGGTTATGCTGATGAAAACGCTTATGAGATGCCAGCGTCGATTCTAATTACTGCTAACCCGAAAGAACAAGTGAAGACGGCAGAGATACAACTGCCACCAGAAGTATCATCAGCTGATGAATATGATGTTGAGCTTTGGCTGAATGATAAGTTTTTTGGTCAATTGACAGCTGGCCCACAAGGTACTTATGAGCTGAACGAAAAGCAAGCACTATCATTATTTAAGCGCGCGCAACAAAACACTAAAATTGAGATTGCTGTCGTATCAGATATAGGCAGTGATCGATGGCAAATCAGTGATAAGGGCATGGCGTCTGTATTACTTAAACTCGACGAGGTTCAGGGTAGAGTCGGCACTCCTTTAGCCTTAGTGAGTGAAAAGGTAAGTATAAACAATCCCAATCGCCAAACACCAAAAAGTTTGAAGTCTAAACCAATTATCAAAAGGGGATATGCCTATCCTGATAAGCTTAATAAAAAGTTAGATGCAAAAACATCCGCATACTTTCAAACTAATATGGATAAATGGGTAAAATCTAGTATTAATCGAGATGATGTATCAGAGTGTGATGCGTTAAGTGGTGATAATTCCTGGTATGACGATACGGACAGCAGAAAGTGGACATTTCAGCCCATTAACCAGCGGTACACGCTTGCAGAGCATCTATGCTGGCGTGGTGCTTATAACACAGGTTTTGGATACTGGGTTATAGACAACAAGCAACCAAGCCAGCCAACATTAATCACCACAAAGGGTAGCGGTTATACAGACGGTGAAATCTTAGCTGCCCATAAAGGTCGCGGCTTGGGGGATTGCTGGGGGATAGAAAGATGGCAGTGGAATGGAGAAAACTTCGTTCGATCGTATAAGGCAACAAGAGGCTTGTGCCGTAGCTTTGCAGGTGGCGCGTGGGGGTTACCCACGTATGTGAGTGAGGTTGTTGAGCCTAAATAATTGAGGGTTAAGTAAGTTGAAAATAGGGCTCTTTAAAATAAACTCACTAATCGGCGATACACCAAACGGTTACGATATAAGACATCTCTAGTTGTACTTTTGATACAATATTCTGTCTTATATTTCATAACCATTTTAGTGTTTTTTAGCTAAAGCACCCACTTCTCAAAGATAATCTCAAGTATTATCTTTAATAAAAAGCCGACAAAACCTGCACCCAGTGCTAAGAAAATCCAAAACGTACCGGCACGGCCTGCATCCGACTTCTTAGAGATGTCCCACATAATAAAGAACAAAAAGGCGATAAAAATAGGCAGCAGAACGTAAAGGCCCCAGTTGGTAACCGTTTCAGCAGAAATGGCGAAGACAGTAGCTATCATAAGCGTGTTCCAGTAATAATTATAATTTGTAATAGGCTTTTTGACTCAAGACCAAAACCAGGTCATATTGAGCTTAAAAAAACCTAAAGAGTTGACTTCCTCCCCTCGCTAAACCGAGGGGATTCCTACAGCTAGACGGTCAAGCCCGACCGCGAGGATGTTCTTAGCAGCATTGATATCTCTATCATGCCATGTGCCACACTCAGCACAAGTCCATCCTCTTATTCGCAAGCCTGCTCTACCTTTTGGACTACTGTCACTTATTTTAAGGCAGCACGAGCAGGTCTGGG
>ERZ808040.810-NODE-810-length-24392-cov-4.264775_pt1 | contig 24392 bp, 21 predicted proteins | sample MGYA00380191_ERZ808040 | MGnify/ENA primary metagenome ERZ808040 (study PRJEB31490, sample SAMN06133395) | mouse gut metagenome | isolation source: J6 | host: mice | place: China: Chengdu | collected 2015-05 ...
TCGTGGAGTCGGTGCCGAAGCCGAGGCTCGGTTCTTCGCAGTGAACACGGTCGGCTATCTGCATCGCGGTCTGCCCGCTGTGGACTGGGAAGCTGCTGACAATACGGCATGGAACAAATACGTGATGCGCGGTGCATGATTTGGTGATTTGTTGCGTGAAAGGGGGTGAGGCTTATTGGATGATACTCAGGGCCTGATGGGTGATGCACATGCGGGTGTGGGGAGCGATGACGATTTCACCCTGACATTCAGTCCGCGTACGCGCACAGTGGTGTATGTGGCATGCATGGTGATGGGTGTGGTGGCGTATGTGCTGACTGTGGCCACATCCGCGATTGACGCGCCTGTATGGCTTACGGTGGCATGTGCCACGTGCACCGCGGTGCCGGGCTATGTGGCCGCTGCATTCGGGGTGCATTACGATGGCATCAGCATTCGCAGATAGTGACTGATGCGCGTCGTAGGCAAATCCGGTTGAGGTGATCCAACATCGATTTGTGTGGCGGGCAGAAAAGCCGCCGGCACGGCTCCATACAGTGGAAGGGCGAAAACAGTAAGGAGGACACATGTTCGTTGATCATGTGGCTGTGTATGTGGAGGATCTGGAGCGCGGCGCGCGTTTCTATGAACAGTATTTCGACGGCGTGCGCGGCGAGCGGTATGAGAATCCGCGGACCGGGTTCTCGTCGTACTTCATCACGTTCGACGGCGGCAATACGCGCCTGGAGGTCATGCATAACGACGCGATCGCGCGGCCGGTGGACCGCGGTGCGCGCGGATATGCGCACGTCGCGTTCAATGTCGGCTCGCGAGAGCGCGTGGATGAGCTCACCGCGCAGCTCGTGGCGGACGGATATGAGAAAATCAGCGGTCCGCGCGTCACCGGAGACGGCTATTACGAAAGCTGCATTCTGGATGCGGAAGGCAACACTGTGGAGATCACCGGCTGAGCGCACGGATTCACAGAGGATTTTGAGGTTGCTTTACAGGAACACCAAGAGTGGGGTGGGTACCATGTAATCACCGGCCGCAAGGTTGGTGGAAAAACTGAATATCTTCTCTTCTTCTTCCCTCTCTATGAGGCCCGGCTTTTGAACCCCTTCGGCCGGGCCTCATTTCTTTTGCCCCTATGCGCCTACCAACGGCGGCGGGCGAGCCAATAGCCGAGCAGCGCACCGCCCACGAACAGCAGTGCCGGGGCAAAAGAGGAGAGCATGGCCACCACGTCGCCCACCGTCGATGGCATGGGTGTATCGGGCAGGATGTTGTGGAAGTAGCCGTACAGCATCGGCGCCGTGGCCCCCGCAAGCATCGCGAGCGCATACCAGCGGATCGCCTTGCGTGAGCGTTGCCGGAACAACAGCGCGCCGCCGGCGACCGGGCTCGCCACGAGCGTGCTCACCCCGCTCACCGGTGTGAACAGCGCGTCGGCGTCGGGCATTAGCGGCACCCTGCCCACCAATACGAGGGCCGCCACCCCGAGCGCCGCCGCCGTGACCGCTATGCGGTGCCGCCTGTAGAATCGCCTCCACGTACGCATGGGATCATCCACTCCTTATCAATCAATCGAACTGATGTTCGACTCTCTCTGTGCGCCATTATGCCCATTGCCCGCAGACATGCGCCGGCGCGCGTACAGTGGGCGCTTATGCATGCTTTCTTTTCACGATTCGGCTGGCAGGTCCTCGGCGTGCTGTGCCTCGCCGGCGCCGTCGCGCTCGGCGTGGCCGTGCACACGTACCACATCCTGCCCATGGACACCGCCATCTACGACTGGGTCCACGCGCACATGATCAACCCGGGACTCACGCCGGTGGTCCGTGCGTTCACGCAACTTGCGAGCGCGGTGGGGCTCATCGTGATCGCCGTGGTGCTGCTCATCGTGCTTGCCGTGCGCCACCATGCGCGCATCGGTGTGGCGATCGCGCTCAATCTGGCGGTGGAGGCCGCGCTGAACGAGGTCATCAAGGCGATTGTGCAACGGCCACGGCCCTCGGTGGAGCATCTGGTTGTGGAGCGCGGCTTCAGCTTCCCCTCCGGGCATGCGATGGCAGCCACCGCCTTCTACGGCTTCCTCATCTATCTGCTGTACCACTACCGGCGCCATACCGCCGCCGTTTGGGCGCTCATCGTGGCGTTGGGCGCGATTGTGCCGGTCATCATGTTCACGCGTGTGTATCTTGGCGTGCACTATGCGAGTGATGTGCTTGCGGGCTGCCTGTTCTCGATCGCGTACCTGACGCTGCTGTCGGTGCCTGTGCTGCGGCGTACCCTGCTGCGGCCGCAGGGCATAGCCGCCGAAGGCGTTGTTGCGTAGCGGGCCTCCTTTCCTGTTAATGGGTAGTTCCCCTCTATAGGTAGTACCCATCTTGCTGCGGGTACTACCTCTTTGTGGGTAGTACCTTTTACGGGTAGTGCTTTTTTGTGGGTAGTACCTCTCTTGTTACGGGTAGTGCTTTTGCCGTTACGGGTAGTGCTCTCCCAAACAGCCGGCGTCCATTCTGCGCTACGGGTAGTGCGTGTTTATCGGGAGACAATATGTTTTTGGTCATTTTCCACTACCCGTAGCAGGAGAGGTGCCGCCAGCTGTAGAGGGAGGCACTACCCGTAGCGACGGAGGCACTACCCGTAGCGGAAGGGGTGAGACGCCCAGACTGCAAACTGTTCTGTCGCATAACGAAAGAGACCCGGCCGGGGGAAGTGGCCGGGTCTCTTGAGAGAGGAAAGAGAAGAAAGAAGGTTTCAGTTATGTCAGCTGTTCGGCTGATGTCTTCAATATAACCACCGCTGTCTTGGGAGAACGGTGGAGAAACCTGAAAGTCTTCTGTGAATTATTGCGCAGGCCGGATGGACGCCCACAACAACCCCGTCATGTTGCCCGCCCAATCGGCGTGCGGGGCCGCGGACGAGGTGCCGAGCGCCTTGTACGCGAGCATCGAACCGAGCACGGTCTGGAACAGGAACGGCGCGTCGAGCCCATCGCGGAACGCGCCGATCGCCATGCCCCGGCGCAGAAAATCGTAGAACCGTTCGGCCGCCGGCTCGATCACACTCTTCGCGATGTTGCGCAAGTGGGCGTTCTCCGAAGACAGCACGACGCCGATCGCCTTGAGTTCGAATTCCTCGTCGAAACAGTCGATGATGCGCCGCAACACGGTGTGCAATGATTCACGCGACGGCTCGAGCGCGGAGAAATCCAGCGACGGCGCCACGGTGAGCGTGAGGTGCCGGATCAGGTCGTCGGTGTTGGCGTACCGGCGGTAGATCGTGGTCTTGGCCACGCCCGACCGCCGCGCCACTGATTCGATGTTGACCGCGCCAATGCCTTGGGCGATGATGATCTCCAACGTGGCGTGCATGATCTTGCTGTCGGTGCGCTCGCGCTGCTGCTCTTTCGTCTCTTTCATCTTCGCTCCCCTTAGCCAACCAGCTTCGTGCTTTCCATCTTGGCGCTGTACCAGGCGTTGAACTTGCCCAAGCTTGGCCGCAGCAGCAGTCCGATGAGCAGCATCGGCACCAGGAACAGCGCGAGTTTGCCCATGGCGATCCAATAGTCGTTTTCATAGATGCCGGCGATCGCGCCGCGCAGCGCCGTGACCGAATACGTGACCGGCAGGAACGGGCTGAGGTCACTCACGAACTTCGGCAGGATCGCGAGTGGGTACGCCGCGTCGGAACCGGAGATCTGCATGACCAGGAAGAGTACGCCGATCGCCTTGCCCACGTTGCTGAAGCTTGCCACAAGCGTGTAGGTGAAGAACGAATACACGAGCGAGCTGAACCAGCCGGTGAGCATGAACAGCATGGGGTGCGCCGACTGCACGCGCAGGAACAGCAGCGTGCCGGCGCACGAGAACGTGCTCTGCATTAGCGCGATGCACGCGAACACACCGTAGTGGCCCAGGAACTCCTGCCATGGCTTCGGGTCGCCCAATTCTTTGCTGCGCTTGGCCGAAAGGCTCGTCTTGAGCGTGACCACGAGCAGCAGCGCTCCCACCCACAGCGGCAGGAACGTGTAGAACGGCGTCAACGCCGCGCCGAAGTTCTCCACCGGGAACAGCCTCTTCGTCTTCAACTCCACGGGTGCCGAAAGCGTGGTGGCGAGCGCATTGGAATTGCCGCTGAGCACTTGCTTGACCATCCCCATGTCCCCGGTCGTCAGCGCCTTGTTGAGCTGGCCGTTGAAGTCGGAGAGCTTCTTGCCGGCGTTTTCGAGGTCGGTCGCGGAATCGTCAATCAGTGTGCGCACGCTCGTCAGCTGTGTTTTCGCACTCTCGCCCGCGCTGTCGAGGTCGCCGAGCGCGTCCTTCGCCGTGCCCACGCTCGTGTTGATCTGCTGCGCCGCGCTGGTGAACGAGCTGTTCATCTGCGCGAGGTCAGGCTTGATCGTCGAGTCGAAGTCGCCGCTGATGCCGCTGATCGCAGCCCCGGCCTGCGCGGCGAGGTCTTTGATCGACGCGCGCGTATCGCCGTTGACGTCCACATGGTCGGTGATGTCGGCGGCGGCCGCGTCGAGCGTGCTCGCCAGGTTCGCCAGTGTCTTCGAGACGGCGTCGAGCCGGTTGATGAACGACTGGATCTGCCGGCGCACCACGCCGTTCTCTGGCAATGAAGAACCGTCGAGGAGCGCCTGCAGGCGGTCGCGTGTGTCGGCGTAGGCCTTGCTTTCCGCCGCGATGTTGCCGGACTGGTCCTTGATTGCGGCCACGGCGGCGTTGGCTTGGCCATCCACGCTGCTGAACAGTGTGTCGACGCGCCCGGAAAGCGCCTCGAGGCTGCTTGAGCTGGCGTCGAGCGCGTCGCCGACCGCCGCCACGGAGGTGTCGAGCGCGCCCGTCAGGTCACTCACCGCTTTTTTGGCGTCGCCCATCTTGCCCGCGGCGTCTTGTGCGGTGTCGCCGGCCTGCCCGATGAGCTGCTGCGAGCTGCTGAGCAGTGTCTGGGCGGAGTCGGTCAGGTCGCCGTACGCGCGCAAGGTGGCGGCGCTTTCGTTGAGTGTGCCCGCCAGCTCGCCGATGTTCGCGTTGAAGTCCTTCAGCCGGTTCTGCGCCTCCGGTTTGCTGAGCGAATCGAGCATCGACGAGGCGATGTCGAGTGCGGTGCCCGTGAGTGTTTTGGCGAACATCTCGTTGATCTGCGCGGAGATTTCGTCGGCGCCCTGTCCGGTGACCTTGGGGGCGAGCGCGTTGAGCTTCTCGTTGTTGTAGTAGTCGAGTGTGGCATGCTGCGCGTCGTTCGTGAAGAACGTCATCATCGTTTTGCTGAAGCCCTTGGGGATGACCACGGCCGCGTAGTACTTGCCGGATTTGGTGCCGTCGATGGCCTCTTGCGCGGTTTTGGTGAAGGCCCAGTCGAGCTGCGAGTTGGCGCGCAGCGTGTTGATCACTTGGCTGCCGATGTCGACGCGCACAGGCAGCAGGTCGCCCTTGTACCCATCGTCCTCGTTCGCGATGGCGAACTGCAGGTTGCGCGTGTTGGCGAAGGGGTCCCAGCACGCCGCCACGTTGAACCACGTGAACAGGCCGGGGATCACGGTCAGGCCGATCACGATGATGATCGAGACGATGTTGCTGGTGATGTGTTTGACGTCGCTGACGAAGATCTTGCCGATCATGCTCATGATGCGTGCTTCCCTTCGTGGTGCTTGCGGCCGTCGAACAGACGGTGACGCAGTTGGTCGAGGTTCATGTCGAGGGTGTTCTCCAGGTCGGCGAGGTGCTCGGCGTCGGGCGAGTCGTCCTCATCGTCTTCGTCTTCGTCGTCGTCATCGCGCTGGTTCGCTGCGAATGCGTTTTTGTATGCGGCGGCGGCCATCTGCGCACCGAACCGCCGATTGCGCTGGCGGCCGCCGCTCAGCAGGCCCTGGTGCAGGATCAGCTCGCGCAGCGACTGTTCGCTGAGGGTGCCGAGTTCGGCTTGCTGGCGCAGGCTGTCGCGGATCGATTCGACGACCATGAGGAACGTGATGATCAGCAGGATCCAGACGATCCATGTGGCGAGCGCGACGAGCTTGGTGCCGTCGGTGAACGAGAACGTGACGAACAGCACGATCGGCACCACGAACCCGGCCACCAATGCGCCGCGCATGAGCTTGGGGTAGAGGTGCGCGAATCGGTGGGCGCGCTCCTCTACCTCTTTGCGATAGCCGGCTTGGTCGGCGAGCACGCGTATCGCGAGCGAGAGGTTGAAGCGGTGCACCGGCGTGTACACCTGCTCGCCAACGATCATGTCAGATTCCTCGATTTCGCGCGCGAACAGGTGGTTGAAGTTCGACATGAGCGGGCGCAGGCCCAGGCCGATCGCGAACGATATGGCCGCGAACAGCAGCAGCATGAGCATCACCTTCACCCAATGGCCGTCATAGAATCCGCCGATTGTCTCGCGGAACGCGTCGATCGAATAGGTGAAGGGGAACAGCGGGTACAGCGCACGGTAGAAGTGCGGCATCATCTCGATGGGGTAGAGGCCGGAGGCGCCGGGGATCTGCAGCATGACCATCGCCACCACGAGCGCCTTGCCCACGTGCATGAACGTGGCGGAAAGCGCGTAGGCAATCGACACATAGACGAGCGAGGTGAACCATGCGGTGAACACGAACAGGGGCGCGTTCACTGTCTGCACGCCGATGACCAGGTCGCCGATCGAGCACACGAGCCCCTGGAGTCCCGCGATCATCGCGAGCAGCAGCCAGCGTGCCATGTAGGTCTGGTTCATCGTCACATGCCGCCCTTCGAGGCCTTCGTCGTCCACTTCGAGCTTGATGAGCACCATGAGCATGAACGCGCCCACCCACAGCGCGAGGCTCGTGAACAGCGGCGCCATCGCGGAACCGTAGGTGTGCACGGGGTAGAGCGTGTGCGTTTTCAGCACGGTCGGCGAGAGCATGAAATTCGCAATGCGCTCGGCGTTGAGCGAGCCGCCATCGCCGGTGAGCTCGTCGAGCACGTTCACATTGGCGAGCGCGCCGAGATCGGTGCCCACCGTGTCGAGTTTGCCGATGAACGTGTCGAGCAGCGCGTCGGTGCTCTTGAGCGAGTCGGCGGCGTCGGTGCAGATGTCCGCCAACTGGGTGAGCACGATCTTGCTTTGGTCGACGAGCGCATTCTCTCCGCTCAGGCCGCCGGAGAGCGTGCCGCTCGTGCCGGCGAGCGCGCTCAGCCCGGCGTTGAGCTGCGGCAGCGCGCTCGAGCTGAGCGTGTTGCGCGCGCTGCTGATCGCGTTCAGCGTGGTTGTGCTGGTCTGCGAGAACTGGTCGATGGTGCTTTGCGCGCTTGTGGCGGCGGTTTTCGTGGAATCGTTGAGCTGGGTGAGCGCGGCGAGCGTGGCGGCGGCCTTCTGGTTCTCACGCGTCAGGTCGTCCACGATCTGCTTGATGTCTTCGTTGAACGGGTTGTCCGGCAGGCTCTTGAGGTCTTCGATGAGCTGCGCCACGTCGTTGTTGACGCTCGTCATGCTGTTGAGCGCGGTGCCGGCGGCGCCGTTGGCCGTGAGGATGCCGTTCGTGATGCGTGTGGCGTCGGTTGTGGCCTGGCCGCTCGCCTGCAGGAACAGGTTGCTGCCTTTGTCGAGCTGGTCGGAGGCGCTTGCGGTGAAGCTATTAAGGCCGGACTGGGTTTTCGTGAGCAGGCTGGAGGCGGTGGCGAGCCCCGTGCCGGCGGTGTTGGCTGCGGCGGTGACCTCGTCGAGCGCTTTTTCGGCTGCGTCGGTCTTGGTTTTGGTGTTGGACAGCGTGGTGCGCAGGTCGGCGATCATCGTGCGCGTCTTGCCCAGATTGTCTTTGGTCTTGTCGATCTGCGCGAGCGCCTGCTGCACGGAGCTGTCGGCCTGCTTGCTGATCGACGTGTTTGTTGTGTTGACGATGCCGCTGATTACGCTGCTGGCGGTGGAGACGAAGGTGCTGTTGACCTGGCGGTCCACGGTTGTGGCGCCCACGCCGGTGATCTTGGGGGCCACGGCGTTCGCCTTCTCGTTGACGTAGTAGTCGATCTGCGGCAGGGTGCTGGTGCTGGTGAGCACGTTGGCCATCGCTTCGCTGAAGTCGCCGGGAATCACGATGGCGGCGTAGCAGTGCGCCGATTCCACGCATTCCATGGCCTCGGCTTTGGCCATGAATTGCCATCCGAGCTGGTGGTTCTTCTTGAGGGTGCCCACGATCTGGTCGCCCAGATTCATCTTGCCCAGCAGCGAGCTGTCCGCGCCCTTGTCTTCGTTGGCCACCGCCACGCGGATGCCGGAGGTGTTGCCGTACGGGTCCCAGAATCCGGCGATGTTGAACCATGCGTAGAGCGCGGGGATGAAGGTGAGCCCGAAGATGATGACCCACGCCGTCGGCACGCGCAGCAGACGCTTGAGGTCGCGCTTGAGAATGAACCATATGTTGCGCATGGGGCTCCTCTTCTGCCGGGCGGTGGATGGTGCCGTAGAGCAATCATAAACGATACGCTCTACGTAGCGCTACGGGTAGTGTAGCGTTATGCCGAAGGCGTGCGCGCAGTTGTGCTGCGGGCGGCCTGTGATGCGCTGTCAAGTACCACAATGCGGTCCGCATTGTGGAATTAATGGGGATTCTTTGCGCAAAGCTCTTGTTTTACACGCCTGCGCCCAATAGATTGTGAATCATTTACGCACCAACGCAGCTCACGTCCATCATGCAGACGTCAATCTTCCGCATGCCGGTCTTTTCGCGCCGCGCAAAACCAAGTTGTCGCGTGCCGGGCTGCCCCACCGAAACGGAGCGCAACGCATGACCCAGCAGTCCGCACTGCCCACCGCGCAAGACGCCAAACGCCGCCTTGCCGTGCCCGACTACATCAACATCGGCGTGTTCTCCGCCCTGTACTTTGTGATCGTGGCGCTGTGCGCGCTCGTCAGCAACATCATCTTCGGTGTGACCGGCAACCTGCTGCTGCCCGCGTTCGCCGCGCTGCTCGCGGGCCCCGTGTTCATGCTGCTCAACGCGCGCGTGCGCGCATTCGGCGCGATCACCACGATGGGCGTGGTGCTGGGATTGTTCCTGTTCGTCTCCGGGCACTTCGCCACATCGCTCATCACTGGCATCGCGTTCCCGCTGCTCGGCGACCTCGTGGCGCGCCTCGGCGCCTACCGCAACAAGGCGGCGCTGCTCGGCGGCTACGTGCTGTTCTCGTTCGGCTGCGCCGGCCCGATCCTGCCGATCTGGCTCATGAAAGGCGCCTACATCGCGAGCCTTGAACGCAAAGGCAAGGACTCGGCGTATATCGCGAGCCTGTTCGACCACGTCAACACGGCCACGTTCGCCGGCGCGATGTTCGCGATCGTCATCGGCGCGCTCGCGGGTGGCGTCTTCGGCCTTGTGCTGCTGCGCCGCCACTTCGCGAAGGCCGGGGTCACGCAATGACAGCCGCTGCGCGCGCAGCCGGTGTGCGCACCCGCGCGCTGCGCCTCGACCCGCGCGCCAAACTCGCCATGCTCGCCGTGGCCAACGTGCTCATGTTCCTGCACGCCGGCCCCGCCGCGCAATCGCTCGCGGTCGTGCTGTTCTCGCTGCCGCTGCTGTTCGGCGGCAAAGCGGCCGCCGGCGTGCGCATACTCGCCGTCTACGGTGCGCTGTGTGCGGTGGAATGGGCGAGCGCGCTCGGCGTGGACCGCCTGCCGTGGCTGCACATCGCCGGCGCCACGGCGGCGGGCGTGTGCATGATGATGCCGTGCCTAACCGCCGGCATGGCCATGTTCGCCACCACGCGCCCGGGCGACATGGTGTGCGCGATGCGCCGCATGCGCGCGCCCGACGCGCTCGTGATTCCCGTGGTGGTGATGATGCGGTTCTTCCCCACGATCCGCCATGATTACCGGCTGATTCGCCAAAGCCTGCGCCTGCGTGGATTCGCCGGCGGCGGCATGGCGTTGGCGCGGCATCCGCTGCGCTCGCTCGAATACATACTGGTGCCGCTGTTGATGAACGCGGCGAACGTGGCGCGCGACCTGACGGTGGCGGGGCTGGCGCGCGGACTGGGCGCGCCCGGCGAGCCGACGAGCATGGTCGAACTGCGCATGCACGCGGTGGATTGGCTCGCCGTGGCGTTGAGCCTAGCGACGCTCGCGGTTGCCGCGGTCACCGGCTGAGAAAGGACAGGGGAGTGGACAGCACGGCATTGTGCGAAGTGCGCGACTGCACGTTCGCATACAGCGGCGAAGGCGCCGCCCTGCGCAACGTGACGCTGCACGTGCGCGCGGGTGAACTCGTGATGCTCGTCGGGCCCAGCGGCTGCGGCAAAACCACCGTCACACGCCTGATCAATGGGCTCGCGCCAGGGCATTTCACCGGCACGCTCACCGGGCACGCGTGCACCGGCAGCCTCGAGGCCGGCCGTGCGCCGCTCGAATCATACGCGCGCGTGGTGGGCAGTGTGTTCCAGAATCCCAAAACCCAGTATTTCCACGCGCGGTCGACCGACGAACTCGCATTCCCGTGCGAAAACGCCGGCATGCCCGCGCCGCAGATCCGCGAACGCGTGCGGCAGGTGGCGGCGCGCTTCGGGATTGCCGACCTGCTCGACCGCGCGATCGTTAACCTGTCGGGAGGCCAGCAGCAGCGGCTCGCCGTGGCGTCCGCGGCTGTGCTCGAACCGGCGGTGATGGTGCTCGACGAGCCGACGAGCAACCTCGACACCGCGTCGATGGCGCGCCTGCACGGCATGATCGCCGCGCTGAAAGCCGACGGGGTGGCGATTGTGATCGCCGAACACCGGCTGGCATGGTGCGCCGATCTCGTAGACCGCTACTGCGTGTTCGATGGCGGCGAACTGCTCGGTGCCTACACCGCGCGCGAATTCGAGGCGCTGCCGGCGACGCAGCGCGAGGCATGGGGGTTGCGCGCGCTCGATGTGAGCGCGGACCGCGTGCGGATCGCCGAGCTCGCGCGCGCCGCGCATGGCGAAGGCGCGCCGGTGCTCGGCACACGAGGGCTCGAAGTGGGATACCGCAAGCGCGCGCTGTTCCGGCGCGGCGTGGAGTTCAGCCTGCGCATTCCGGACGTCGATGTCTACGGTAGGCAGATTGTGGGAATCATGGGGCACAACGGCGCGGGCAAAAGCACATTCGCTCGTACGCTGTGCGGGTTGCAGGCACCGCTCGCCGGCACGGTCGAGCTCGGCGGCGAGCCGGCGAGCGCGTCGGCGCTCTCACGCGCCGCGGCACTCGTGATGCAGGACGTGCACTACCAGCTCTTCGCCGAAAGCGTGCGCGCCGAGGTCATGCTCGAAACGGTGCAGGCCGGCGGGGAGCTCGCCGCCGCGCGCGAACAATGCGACGCGCTGCTGGGCGAACTCGATCTGCTCGACGTGGCGGATCGGCACCCGATGAGCCTTTCCGGAGGCCAGAAGCAACGGCTCGCGATTGCCGTGGCGTTGATGGGAAAGAAGCGGTTCGTGGTGCTCGACGAGCCGACGAGCGGTCTCGACCGCGCGCACATGATGCAGGTCGGCGCGTTGCTGCGCGAGCTCGCCGGCCGTGGGGTGGCGGTGCTCGTCATCACGCACGACGACGAGCTCGCCGCCCATTGGTGCGACCGGATCCTCGCACTGGATTGAGTTAACTGGCGGGTGTCAGGCGATTTCGAAGAACTCCATGAGCCAATCGCTCGACTCCGTGGACGACTTGCCCGAATCGGATTCGCCCGACTTGCTGTTGGAGTCGGAGCTGTTCTCGTCCTGCTGATCCTGCGGACCCTGCTGCTGCATGGGCATGCGGCGGCCGCGCGAACGGCCGGTCTCGCCGCCCTGCTGCATGTCGGGGTTCGCCTGCAGGGGGAAGACCGAAGGCCGTTGCGGTGTTTCCATTGTGGCGATGCGCTCGGTCTCCTGCGCGTCGGCGATCACCGTGGTCTGCTCGGCGTTGGCGGGGATGTTGGTGTTCTGCGCATTGGCGCTCATGGTGAATCCTTATGTTCTATGTCTCTGTGTTCTCTTGGCATTGCCGCGTTCGCCGCGGCGTTACTGCATAAGTACACCGTGCGAGATTTGGGTGTGGCTGAAGGGTGATATGGAACCTGCTTCGGAATCGCTGAAAACCAGCTGGGCGCACACAATCCCCACAATTGCAACGCTTTCGCCGCCCAGACGAATGTCACGGCTGTAAGTGGTGATATGAGTGAGGCCCTGAATCGCTGTGATTGCAACGGTTCGGGGCCTGTGATGGTGCCCCCCCAGGGATTCGAACCCTGAACCCACGACTTAAAAGGACGCTGCTCTAACCGTTGAGCTAGAGGGGCAACAACCCGCTATTCTACAACCACCACACGAAAACACAAAATCGGGTGGAGGCGGCGGCCGGTGCGCTAACGTAGTGCCTATGTCTTGCACCACATTGTTAGTCGGCAAATCAGCCAGTTATGACGGATCCACCATCATCGCCCGCAACGACGATTCGGGCAGCGGCACCTATGACCCCAAGCATTTCGTGGCCGTGGCGCCGGCCGACCAGCCGCGCCACTACCGCAGTGTGATCAGCCACATGGAGCTCGACCTGCCCGCCGACCCCTGCCGCTACAGCATTGTGCCGAACGTGGTGCCGAACCGCGGCGTGCTCGCGGAGGCCGGTGTGAACGAACACAATGTGGCGATGAGCGCCACCGAGACGATCGCCGTCAATCCGCGCGTGCTTGCGGCCGATCCACTTGTGGCGCTCAAGCCTGCCGTCGGCCAGCCGGGCGAGCCGGGGTATGTGGAGGAGACGCCGGGCGGGTTCGGCGAAGAGGACATTATCACGATCGTGCTGCCGTATGTCAGCACCGCGCGCGAAGGCGTGGAGCGCCTCGGCCGCCTGCTCGAGGAAGTCGGCACGTACGAGTCGAACGGCATCATCATCAGCGACGTCGACGAAATCTGGTACGTCGAGACGATCGGCGGCCACCACTGGATGGCGCGCCGTGTGCCCGACGACTGTTACGCGGCGATTCCCAACCAGCTGGGCATCGACTCGCTCGACCTGGACGACGCGTTCAGCGAGCGCCGCAACAACATGTGCAGCGCCGACCTGCGCGAATTCATCGAAGGGAACCACCTCGACCGCGATATGACGAGTTTCGAAGGCAGCCCCGCGCACTTCGACCCGCGCTCGGCGTTCGGCACGGCCACGCCGAAGGACGCGGTCTACAACACGCCGCGAGCGTGGTACATGCAGCGCCACCTCAATTCCAGCGCGGACTGGGATTCGCCCAACGCGTTGTTCACACCCGCCTCGCAGGACCTGCCGTGGTGCCGCGAGCCGGACCGCAAAATCACCATCGAGGATGTGGCGTTCCTCATGGGCTCGCATTTCGACGGCACGCCGTACGACCCGTACGGCACCACGGGCACGGCGGTGACGCGCCACGCCTACCGCCCAATCGGCATCAACCGCACCGGGCACATGGTGTGCATGCAGATCCGCCCGTACGCGCCGGAAGCGTACCGGTCGGTCATGTGGATCTCGTACGGCTGCGGAGCGTTCACCGCGCCGGCGCCGTTCTATGCGAACGTCGTGGACACGCCCGCCTATCTGCGCGATACGCCGGGCGTGGACGCGTCAACCGATTCGCTGTACTGGACGAACCGCATCATCGCGGTGATCGCCGACGCGCACTGGTACGGCACGATGAACCTGATCGAACAGTACATCGAAGACGTGCAGACCTACGGCCATGCGCTCGTCAAGCACACCGACGCGTCGATCGCCGACGACGCCGACGCGCTCGAAGGCGACAACGGCACGGAGCGCATGGCGGCGGTGCGGCTCGCGCTCGGCGAGGCGAACAACCAGATGGCGCAGTGGCTGCAGGGGCGCACGCAACGCCTGCTCAACCAGGTGCTCTACACGGCGAGCAACCTGATGCACAACGCGTTCAAGATGTCTGATCACTGGACGAAGTAGCGGGCTCCTCAGCGGGTTCGTGCTTGGATTCGGGGGCGGCGGCCGCTTTAGAGGCCTTGCCGCCTTCGAACCGCAGCGTCGGCTTGGCTTCCATGCGGCTCAGGCCATTCCATGCCAGGTTCACGATCAGCGCGGCGAGCTGCTCTTTGCTCAGTTTGCGCCGGTCGGCCCAATACTGGCCTGTATATACGGTCATGCCCACAAGCATCTGCGCATAGTACGGCGCGTTCTTCGCGGGCAGTTTCTGCCGCTTGAACCACTCCTCGAGGATCTGCCCCACACGCGTGGAGACGTCGCCGAGCAGCGACGAGAACGAGCTCGTCGGGTCGGTCGTGGGTGAATCGCGCGCGAGCACCTGGAATCCCTCGGTGTTCTCTTCGATGTAGGTGAGCAGCGCGAGCGTCGTGCGCTCCACGATCTGCCGCGGGTGTACGTCGTCGGCGCGCAGCGCTCCGATGAGCATGTCGTTGAGCGCGCGCATCTCGCGGTCCACGACGACCGCATACAGTCCCTCTTTGCCGCCGAAATGCTCGTAGACGATCGGCTTGCTCACTTTGGCGGTCGCGGCGATCTCCTCGACGCTGACCGACTCGAAGCCCTTGGCGGCGAAGAGCGCGCGCCCGATGCAGATGAGCTGTTCGCGCCGCTGGTATGAAGACATTCTGGAAGCATTGGCCATGCCCTCCAGTCTTTCACACCCTCTCGCCCGGCCGGCCCCATGGCGGTGTGCGCGCAATGGTCTAGGCTGGGAGGCATGGATACCAACATGGTGTACGGCATCATTGCCGTTGTGGTCATCGCGGTGTTGCTCATTGTGGGCGGCATCTGGATGGACCGCTCACGTAAGAAGAACATACAGCAATCACAAGAGGCCGCGAAGGCGAAGGCCGACGAGCGTCTGGCCGCGGAACGCGCGGCGCAGAAGCCCACAGTGCCCGAATCGGCCGAAGCCAAGCGGAGCCCGGCCGAACAGACGCCGGACGCGCTCGCGCCGCCGGTTGAAGCGCCCGCTGAAGAAGTCGAAACGGTCGAGGAGGCCGGCGTCGTCGAGAAACCGGTGCCGCCGGTCGAAAAGCCGGAAGGCAAGAAGGGCCGTCTGCAGCGCCTGCGCGAACGCCTGTCGAAGTCGGGCAATCCTTTCGGCAAGGCGCTGTTCAACATCCTGGCGAAGGACCACCTGTCGGAGACCGACTGGGAGGATGTGGAAGACACGCTGCTGCTCGCCGATGTGGGCGCCGAGGCCTCCGAACAGCTTGTGGAGCAACTGCGCACCGACGCGCGCGTGACCGGCGAGACCGACCCCACGCAGTTGCGTGAGGCGCTGCGCGGCGAACTGCTCGCCCTTGTGGGCACCGACGTGGACCGCAGCCTTGAGGCGGAGAAGCCGGGCGCCAAGAAGCCGAGCGTCATCATCATGGTCGGTGTGAACGGCACCGGCAAGACCACGACCGCTGGCAAGCTTGCCCGCCTGTTCGTCTCGGAAGACAAGACCGTGATGCTGGGCGCCGCCGACACATTCCGCGCCGCCGCTGCAGACCAGCTCGAGACGTGGGGTGCGAAAGTGGACGTGCCTGTGGTGCGCTCCGACAAAGAGGGCGCCGACCCGGCCTCGGTCGCGTTCGAAGCCGCCGCGAAAGCGAAGGACGACGACGTGGATGTGCTCATCATCGACACCGCGGGCCGCCTGCAGAACAAGGCGAACCTGATGGACGAGCTGGGCAAGATCCGCCGCGTGACCGAAAAGAACCTGCCGGTGGACGAAGTGCTGCTCGTGCTCGACGCCACGACCGGCCAGAACGGCATGGCGCAGGCCAAGGTGTTCGCCGAGGCGATCGGCATCACCGGTGTGGTGTTGACGAAGCTCGACGGTTCCGCGAAGGGCGGCATTGTGATTTCCGTGCAGAAGGAACTCGGCGTGCCGGTCAAGCTCGTGGGTGTGGGCGAGGGCCCCGACGATCTGGCCCCGTTCGACCCCGAATCGTTCGTCGACGGGATCCTCGGCTGACCCAAGCAGCCCTTCGCAGCCCTCTGCGTGAGGTTACACATTCGTAATGCGCCGTAACTTGTTCAAAATCCGCGGGGCGTTCCATAACGCATGTGAGCCCCGCAGGGGGCTGCATCATTGGAGAGTCGCCCGCAGGGGCGCAATGAAAGAAAGACTACATAATAGGGAGGTGGCCGTATGGGACAGCTTGATTCCGGCAATACCGCGTGGATTTTGACCTCTGCGTGTCTTGTGTTCCTGATGACGCCAGGTGTGGCGCTTTTCTACGGCGGCATGGTCCGTGCGAAGGCCGTGCTCAACATGTTGATGATGGAGGCCGCCGCGCTGTCCGTCACGATGCTCATCTGGGGTCTGTGGGGATGGTCGATCGCATACGCCGGCAATTCGATCGGTGGTGTGTTCGGTGATCCTGCCACAGGATTCCTGCTGCGCGACACGATGGTGGCGCAGGACGGCGTGTTCACATCGGTCGGTTTGAACAGCAACAACTACCCGGCAAGCGTGGACGTGGCGTTCCAGGCCGCGTTCGCCATGATCACTGTCGCCCTCATCTGCGGCGCGATCGCCGAACGCGTCAAGTACAGCACGTGGATGATCTTCGTGGCGCTGTGGATCACCTTCGATTATGCTCCCATGGCCCACATGGTGTGGAACGGCGGCATCCTCTCTGCGGATGGCGCGATCTCGCAGGCGATCGGCGCCGCCGCGCACGACTTCGCAGGCGGTACGGTCGTCCACATCAACGCCGCTGTGGCAGCGCTGATCATCGTCCTCATCATCGGCAAGCGCAAGGGCTTCGGCACCGAGCCGATGCGCCCGCACAACGTGCCGTTCGTTATGCTCGGCGCCTTCCTGCTGTGGTTCGGCTGGTTCGGCTTCAACGCGGGCTCCGCCTTCGCCGCCAACGGTGTGGCCGGCTACGCCTGGGTCTCCACGTCGCTCGCCGCGGCGGCAGCAATGCTTGCCTGGGGCTTCACCGAGAAGATCCGCACCGGTCACTACACCGCGATCGGCGCCGCTTCGGGCATCGTCGCCGGCCTTGTCGCCATCACCCCGGCCGCCGATGTCGTCTCCCCGCTGTGGTCCATCGTGCTCGGCGCGATCGCCGGCATCTGCACGTGCCTCGCCTGCTCGCTCAAGTACAAGCTCGGCTATGACGATTCGCTCGATGTGGTCGGCGTGCACGGTGTTGGCGGCCTCATCGGTACGGTGGCCCTCGGCTTCTTCATGCAGGACACCGGCCTGTTCTGCGGCGGCGACTGGCGCCAGCTCGTCGTGCAGATCATCATCGCGGTTGTCGCCATGGCGTTCTCCGCGGTCATCACCACCATCATCGCCTTCGCGCTTGAGAAGACCGTCGGCTGGCGCGTCACCACCGCGCAGGAAGTCAGCGGCATCGATCTGGCCGACCAAGGCGAGCGCGCATACGATTTCGCTGGCACCGCCAGCTCCGTCATCAGGGAGATGAACTGAAATGAAACTGATTACCGCCATCATCCAGCCCCATAAGCTCGACGACGTCAAGGAGGCCCTCGCGGCCGCCGGCGTGCACGGCCTGACCGTTTCGGAGGCCAACGGCTACGGCCGCCAGCGTGGCCACACCGAGATCTACCGCGGCGCCGAATACACGGTGGACCTGATCCCCAAGATCCGCGTGGAGGTCCTGTGCGACGACGCCGATGCGGAAACACTCGTCGACGTCATCATCAAATCCGCCGGATCCGGCACGATCGGCGACGGCAAGGTGTGGGTCGCACCGCTCGACATGGTGGCGCGCGTGCGCACCGGCGAAACCGGTTCGGCCGCCATCTGACCCATCCAGACATGCGCGGACGGGCGGTTCTGAACCCTTTCCGCCCGTCCGCGCACACTCCATCCCCGCGTGGCCCCAGCTCGCGGGGATTTTCCATATGTGCACCCTGTGGAAAGGACCATCATGCCCAGCGCAGTCAGCGATCTCAAAACGCGCATGCTCGAACTGAGCGCGCCCGACGCGCACGGCGTACTGCGCGGCGGCACCGCCAAGCGCGCCGCGCGCACCGCGCTCGCGATGGACGCGCTGGCGCAATTGTGGAACGAAGCCGCGCAGGCCGTGCCGTTCGACATGCCGAGCCGCGGTGTGGCGCTCGCCGCCGTCGGCTCGCTCGCGCGCGGGCAGATCGGCCCCGCGTCCGACCTTGACCTTGTGCTGATCAGCGACGGCCACACGCTGGGGCACGAGCAGCTCGCCGAACTCGCGAACAAGCTGTGGTATCCGATCTGGGACGCGGGAATCGACTTGGATTATTCGGTGCGCACCGTGGCGGAGTGCGAGGCCGTGACCGACCACGACCTGCCGGCGGCGATGGGCTGGCTCGACGTGCGCGCGGTCGCGGGCGACGGTGAACTCGTGACGCGCACCTCCACCGCCATTTTGGAACGCTGGCGCACGGCCGCGCGCAAACGGCTGCCGGAACTGCTCGACTCCGCGCACGTGCGGCTGAAGCGGTTCGGGCAGATGCCGTATGTGAACCAGCCCGACATCAAGGAGTCACGCGGCGGCCTGCGCGACACCGTGCTGCTCGGCGCGCTCGCCGCGTCATGGCTCGCGGACCGCCCGCACGGCCGGTATGACGTCAGTGTGGAGCGGCTGCTCGACGTGCGCGACTGCATCCACATGGCCGCCGGCAAAGATACGAACCTGCTGCTCGCGCCCTATCAGGCGCCGGTCGCCGCGATGCTCGGGCTCGCGGACCCGACCCTGCCGAGTGGCGCGCGCGAGGCGAAGTCGATCGACGACCTGCAGACATTGCTCGCGCGGCTCGGGCGTACGATCGCGTTCTCGCTCGACGCCACGGCCGCGCGCGCCGAACGCACGCTCGTGCACGACAAACCGCGCTTCTCGTTCTTCCAGATCCGCCATCCGCGCGCCGGCGGCAAACGCGAGGCGCCGACCTTCGACGTGCTCGCGGCCGGCGTGGCCGAACACGAGCACGAAGTGGTGCTGGCGCCGGGCGCCGACGTGCAGGCCGACGGTGCACTGCCGCTGCGCGCGGCGGTCGCGGCGGCCGAACACGGCCTTTCCATCAACACGTCCACATTGCTCAATCTGCGGCGCGCGCCAATCAGCTACACGGAGTGGACGGACGAGACGCGCGCGCTGTTCGTGCGTCTGCTCGCCACCGGCGATCAACTGACGCGCACATGGGAGGAGCTGGATTTTGTGGGGATCCCCAGCCGGTGGATGCCCGAATGGGAGGCGATCCGCAACCGGCCGAGCGCCTCCGCCGCACACCGCTTCACCATCGACCGGCACATGCTCGAGGTGACGGCGCAGCTCACCTACACGCGCCCCGATTTTCTGGCGGCCGGCGTGGCGCCGCGCACCGCGGAGCACTACACGAGTGACCAGTATACGGCGCTCTTGCTGGCGGGGATCCTGCACGACATCGGCAAACGGCCGGGCGTCACCGACCACGCGCGCGAAGGGGCGCGGCATGCGCGCGCGGTGCTCACGCGCATGGGATTCGACCCGCAGATTGTGCATTGGGCCACGTTGCTTGTACGCGAACACCTGACGCTTTCGCAATTCGCGAGCTCGCGCAATCCAAACGACCCCGAGGCTGGCGGGGAGCTCGCGCGGCGCGTGGAGCACGACCCGGCGCTGCTCGACATGCTGTTCGACCTGACGCGTGCTGACATGTGTTCGTTGGGAGCCACCGCCGAAGAGCAGATCTCGGGCAAGGTGGGGTGGAGCCGGTGGCGCGCCCAATTGGTGACGACGATGGCCTCGGTGGCGCAATACCACATGTGAGTGATATGGCGTATAGCAGAGATGTGCCTATATGGCAAATCGGGACAGTGGGGAGCGGCGGCCATGGGTCTGTATCCCCACGCCATCCACAGACTTATCCACCGAATGTGGATAAAATCAGCGACAATCCACATGGTTATCCCCAGAATGTGGATAACTCACGATTTTGTGGATAACCTCATCCACAGGGTGGCATCCCTATGGTTTTCTGCCCACCGCAAAATGCAGTGGAGCAGGTCACTTGAGAATCTCATGCACCCGTTGCTGCAACGCGGGCACTATATCGCGTTCGAACCACGGGTGCGCGCCGAGCCAAATGCCGTTACGTGGCGAAGGGTGCACGATCGGGAAGAACTCGGGCAGGTAGCTGCGGTAATCCTCGACGATGCTCGTGAGCTTGACCGACGACTTGAGGTGCAGGTAGTGGTGCGTCGCGTATTGGCCCACGAGGATCGTGAGCTGGATATCGGGCAGGTCGGCCAGAATGCGCGGATGCCACTTCTCGGCGAATCCGCGCCGCGGCGCCAGGTCGCCTGATTTGCCTTTGCCCGGAAAATAGAAATCCATCGGCAGGATCGCGAACATGCCCGAATGGTAGAACGTGTCGCGGTCCACGCCCATCCATGCACGCAGGCGGTCGCCGCTTGGGTCGTTCCAGAACAGCCGCGTCTCCTGCGCCCGCACGCCCGGCGCCTGCCCCACGATGTTGATGCGCGCGGTCGTGGGCGCACTGAACAGCGGTGGAATGCCCCGCTCGGTGTAGCTGCGGTTGGCCGGGTCGGCCATGATCTCCTGTGTGATGCGCTCAATCGTTTCCATCGGTCACCTTTCCATGTAGGGGGGGGCAGGGCACGTCACTGCCGCGCGTCGATGATCCCATGCACGCGTGCGCGCAGTGCGGGGATCACGCGCTCGTCGAACCACGGGTGCTCCGTGCGCCAGATGTTGGTGCGGCCCGAGGGGTGCACGATCGGGAAGAACTCGGGCAGGTACTGTTCGAAATGCTCCACGGTCTGCGTTTCGCGCGCCTCGGTGTTCTGGTGCAGGTAGTAGCGCTGCGCGTCTTCGCCCGCCAGGATCGTCAGCTGCACATGCGGCAAGTCCGCGTTGATCTGCGGATGCCATTGCGGTGCGACCCACGGGCGCGGCGTGTCCCCATGGCCGTCCTCGCCGTCGCCGAGGAAATAGAAATCCATTGGCACAAGCGCGAACAGGCCGGAGCCGTAGAACGTCTCGCGGTCCACGCCGAGCCACTCGCGCAGGCGGTCGCCGCTGCGGTCGTCCCAGCATAGCCCGCTGCGCTGCGCGTCCGCGCTCGGCGTCTGGCCGACGATCGTGATCACGGCGGTGGACGGTGCGGAGAACACCGGCTTCCATCCTTCGGCGGTGAAGCGCGCGTTGCGCGGGTCGTTGATGATGCTGGTTCTGATGTCTTCGATACTTGCCATATGCGGCCTCCCATCGATCTGGCTTCCGATTGTAGGCGCGCCACGCCGGTGGATGGCGGGTCTCGCTACGGGGAAACAGGTTGCGCGCAGGGGGTGTCGGTGCCGCCGGACGGTGGATATACTCGTGAGCTATGGCTGAAGGATTCCAGAAAACCGACATGAATGACGCATCGCTGTTCGACCGCGTGCCCCCGCACGATGATGACGCCGAGCGTGCCGCGTTGGGCGGCATGCTCGTCAGCAAAGACGCGATCGGCGAGATCTCGCAGGCCCTCGACCCCGAGGACTTCTACCAACCGAACCACCAGACGATCTACGAGACGATCCTGGCCATGTTCAGCGCCGGCGACCCCGTGGACAGCGTGACGGTGGCCACGAAGCTCGACGAACGCGGCGACCTGCAGAAGATTGGCGGCGTGAACTACCTGCACGACCTGGCGTCGGAGGTGCCGACGGCCGCGAACGCCCTGTATTACGCCGAGATCGTGCACCAGCGCGCGCTGCTGCGCCGCGTGATTGCCACCGGCACCAAGATCACGCAGCTCGGCTACAACGCCGGCGGCGCGCAGGCACAGGACGTGATCAACCTGGCGCAGGCCGAGGCCTACGAGATGGGCGAAGGCAAGGTGCATCAGGACTACGTGCCGCTGCGCGACGCCGTGAACACGGCGCTCGACCAGATCGACCGCATCCAGAAAGGCGAGATCGAAGCCGGCATCCCCACTGGCTTCCGCGAGATCGACGCGATGACGAAGGGCCTGCAGCCGGGCCAGATGGTGGTTGTGGCCGGCCGCCCCGCGATGGGCAAATCGACGCTCGGCGTGGACTTCGCGCGTTCGGCCGCGCTCAAGCACCACGAGCCCACCGTGATCTTCAGCCTCGAGATGAGCCGCATCGAGCTCGCGCAGCGCATCATCGCCGCGGAGACGAACATCCCGCTCGCCGCGATGCGCAACCCCGACGACATCGACCCCGGCCGCTGGAACGTGCTCAACGACTTCTACGGCAAGCTCGAGAGCGCTCCGCTGTACATCGACGATTCGCCGAACATGAGCCTCATGGAGATCCGCGCCAAGTGCCGCCGCCTCAAGCAGACGCAGGGCCTCAAGCTCGTGGTGATCGACTATCTGCAGCTCATGAGCTCGGGCAAGCAGGTGGAAAGCCGCCAGCAGGAGGTCTCCGAGTTCTCGCGCGCGCTCAAGCTGCTCGCGAAAGAGCTCGAACTGCCGGTCGTGGCGCTGAGCCAGCTCAACCGCAATTCCGAGATGCGCAACGACCGCAAGCCGCAGATCTCCGACCTGCGCGAATCCGGCTCGATCGAGCAGGACGCCGACGTGATCTTCCTGGTGCACCGCCCCGACGCCTATGATAAAGAGGATAGGCCGGGCGAGGCGGACATCATCATGGCGAAGCACCGCAACGGCCCCACCGCAACGTTCCAACTCGGGTTCCAGGGCCAGTACTCGCGCTTCAGCGACATGGCCCAGAACATGCAACAGGGGGTCTGACATGACGCAAGCACCCACCGGCACACCGGCGCCGCGCGCGCCCTGGTACGCCTTCGCCACGCCCACGCTCGGCAAAGGCGTGCGCTGGGCTTCGCGCATCACGCACCATGGGGGCAGCGCGTTCCCCGGCAAGGTCGTGGAACGCGTGGATCCCGGCTTCCTGCGCCGCACGCTCGCGCAGCTGCCGCTCGGTGTGGTGCTTGTCTCGGGCACCAACGGCAAGACGACCACCACGCGCATGGTCTCGATGATGCTCGAATCGTTGGGATTGCGCGTGTTCACGAATCCCACCGGCTCCAACTTCACGCGTGGCGTCGTCTCCGCGCTGTTGCAGGAGGTCTCGGCGGGCGGCGCGCTCGACGCCGACATCGCCGTGCTCGAGCTCGACGAGGCCTACGCCGTGCATTTCGTGGAGCAGGTGCGCCCCGACTACGCGCTGCTGCTCAACGTGATGCGCGACCAGCTCGACCGCTTCGGCGAGATCGACAACACCGCGCGCCTGCTGTCGCGCGTCGCCGCCGCCACGACCGGCACGGTGGTGCTCAACCGCGAGGACCCGCGCATCGCCGCGCTCGCGCAAGTCGTGCCAAGCGGCACGCGCACTGTGCACTTCGGCCTGTCGCAGGCCCTGCGCCGGTTCTTCCCGACCGACGACGACATGGCCACGACCTTCGAGCGTGACGCCGCACCCGCGGTTCCGGCCGCTGAACCGACCGCGGGCACCGCGGCCGACGTGATGCTCACCGGCGTGGGCGACCACCGCGCGCAACTGCTCATCGACGGCACCGAATACGACTCCGAGGTGCGCCTCGAAGGCGTCTACAACCTGTACAACGCGGCGGCCGCGCTCGCCGTGGTGCGCGCGGTGCAGGCTAACGTACGCAACCCGCAGGCGATTCGCGAGCGCGCCGCGCGCCTGCCCGCCAAGCGCCGCGACGGCTTCGTGATGCGCGCCCAGCGCTTCGCCGGCGCCTCGACCGACGCGCTCGTCGATGCGCTCGCGCAGGTCACGCCGGCGTTCGGACGCGGCGAGGTGATTGACGTGCAGGGCTCGCCCGTCGAGCTGCTGCTCGTGAAGAACCCGATGGGGTTCCGTCTGGCGCTCGCCTCGTTCCCGCCGGCCGGCTGCAACACGATGATCTGCATCAACGACGAATACGCCGACGGCCGCGACATGAGCTGGCTGTGGGACGTTGACTTCACGAGCCTGCACGCCACCGGCGTGGACGCCGTGTCGGGCGTGCGCGCGTGGGACATGGCGCTGCGGCTCGAATACGACGGTGTGGCGGCGCGCGGCGTCAACACCGACCTCGAGCAGGCGGTGCGCGCGTTCGTGGGCATGGACCCGGGCACGCGCAAACACATCTACTGCACATACACGGCGATGCTCGCCGTGCGTTCGATCCTGGGCACGATGGCCGACGTTGCGGACGCCGGCGTGGGCAAGTAAAGGAGTGCGTGATGGCACGGCAAATCGACATTGTCTCGCTCTACCCCAAAGACATGAACATCTACGGCGATTCGGGCAACGTGCTCACCGTGGAGCGCCGGCTCGCGCTCTACGGCTATGAGCCGCGCATCCACGCCGTCAACCAGAACGACCCGTGGCCTGACCACGCCGACATCATCCTGGGCGGCGGCGGGCAGGACAACGGCCAGCGCAAGATCATCGAGGACCTGTTCCGCCGCGCCGACCTGCTGCGCTCGCTCGCGCAGGACGGCGTGCCGATGCTCATGATCTGCGGCCTCTA
>ERZ808040.811-NODE-811-length-24356-cov-6.994440_pt1 | contig 24356 bp, 34 predicted proteins | sample MGYA00380191_ERZ808040 | MGnify/ENA primary metagenome ERZ808040 (study PRJEB31490, sample SAMN06133395) | mouse gut metagenome | isolation source: J6 | host: mice | place: China: Chengdu | collected 2015-05 ...
CTCTCTGCCGACAATTTGCAGTCGACTGCAATCGGCTCTGCATCTTTGCCTGGCGGACCCTGTATGCCTTGTGGGCCTTGCGGTCCTGCTGCTCCGATAAACTCACCGTTTTCTTTTGCTGCAAGCAACTCATCAGCTATTTTATTTGCTCTGTCGCCTGCTGCTTCTGCTGACAATACTTTTTCTGCATTTTCCTTTACATATTCCGCATAGCCTTTGACAGTGGGTATATCTTCCTGAGGCGGCATATCTGAAGGAATCTCCCTTTTTTCAAGATGTATGACAATTGTTTTTATTGTCCTGCCGCTTTTTCCCTCATCAAGGTATATCCAGGCTTTCGTTTCAGCTATATTCTGACTAAGCACCTCATCCGGTATATCGGCAACAAACTTATCGTCTGTTACCCTTCCACGAATAACCAAAGCCGAATTGCTTCCATTGGAATAATGCACCTCAAAATCATCAGGCAGTTTCAAGCCTTCGATAATTAACTTCTGACCGTAATCATACTGAAACAAGCATACAAAGGCTGTACTTTTGTTCCCTTCAAAACTAACAATATTCTGCATATATTCACTCCTTTATAATGGTATAAAAATACGGCGCACCTCTCGGCCACCGTTATGGATAAATCATAGCTATCACTTCCTTTATTGAATTTTTGGTATATAAAAAGGAACAGAGATGATTCCCTGTTCCTGATTGGCTATGCTATATTTCGTTTGTTTAGCTCTCTATTAGATTTTACTGCACTAATAATATTTTTCAAAAATGTAATCAAGAATATTTAGAGTCATTAGAAGAAACTGATAATATAGACGATGATGATTTACCTTTTTAAGAGAACACCTCAATGGTGTTCTTTTTATATTATTGTACAAATTAAAAAGAGCAGATTTCTCTGCTCCCTTTATTTTTCTTATTGCAATTGTTGTAAAATACTGGTAATATATCAGCAGGACATTAAGTTGTCCTCTTGGAGCTATCTATAAACGGTAGGCGGTTAGTCCTCTTAATGAACGGAGGGCAATGCCCTCTAATTCATTTTAGGGGGTGATGCTATGGAATATCTTGCATTTATTGTAATTATTCTGATTGTTGCCACAGGCTACATAACAAGCATAAAAAAATAACCGCCCTGTCCTGAGAAAACAAGCGGTTATTTAATCAATTCTCGGACTAACCGTCTATCGGATAGCTCCTTGTTCATTTTTATTATAGTTAAAAATAACCGCATTGTCAATAATATTTATTTGCAATATTTTCCATATTGTGCTATTGTATGGCTGAAGGGGCGATAAAGATGAAAAGAAAAATTATAGCAATTGTGATTTCGGTTGTAATCGTTGCCGGAACAGGAACGGCAGTCGGCGTTGTTGTAAAGCAGAATAATGATGCAAAAACTGAAGAGCTTGTCAGTGTGGCGGTTTCAGAAGCTTTAGCTACAACCGAAACAACTACCGAGAACAGCACAAGTGAATCAGCAACAACTGAGAACACTGCCACAACTGAAAGCACTACGACTGAGCCTGCTGCAGTTTCTGCATCAGCTAAGCCTTCTGTAAAAACCACAAATAAACCGACTGCTAAAACAACTACAAAAGCCAAATCGAAAGTAACATCAAAAACCAAAACTACAGTAAAAGAAATTAGTACTACAAACGCACCAGCTGAAATAGACCCTGATGATATTCCAGAAGAAGTTCGTACTCCTGTAGGCACTGTAGTCAAAATTCCTAAAAATAAAAAACAAGATAAATATGGATACTATTGGCCGACAAGTTACACCTATGATTCCGATTTAAATCCGCACTCTTATACATATTGTATCGACGAAAACAATCAGTTATTCTATCACGATGATAACGGAAACAGAATATATTATAAAGAATAAGGAGCAGAGAAATCTGCTCCCTTTGTTTTATATACTTTCTTCTAATGCTTTTATTCTTTCTTCCAAATCATCAATTTTCTTCTTCTGTTCCTGAATCAGTTTAAGCATTGCAGGAATCATAATACGCTCCTGCCAATTTTCCACTTCACCCTCTTTGTTATAAATTGCAGCATTTGGGAATATTTCAGCTACATCCTCAGCGATTAAACCTATCTGTATTCCGTCAACCAATGATTTTTCTGTAAATTCATCTTTATAATTGAAAGCAACTACAGGCAAATCATATAAAGCATTAGGGTCTAATTCGATTGGTAATTCTTCAGTTATATTTTCTTTGTAACGCTTTGATGAACTTGATGAATAAACTGTACCATTACTATTAACATAAAGGCTTCCTGCTGACAGCCAACCTAAATTAATACCTTCGCTGAATCTAGCAAAAGAAAAGTTTGCATCACTTTTAAAAGTTGCATTAGTCCCAACATACAATTGACCATTACCATTAATATAAAAAATCGTCGAGTTATTTGCAGTATTATAAATTTCAAATACATTATCAGTATTACCGCTTACAGCTTTAATTCTTACTCTACGAGATGAGTTAGTTGATTGCAGATAACCATTTGCAATTGTCCACCCTGCTATTGTACCTGTATCAGCAGTAATCTTACCAGATATATCGGCATCGGTAGCATATAATTTACCTCTATAATCCACTCTGAATGGGCAATCTGAATAGCTGTAATGATTTGAGCCACCTGCTGCAAATACCCATTGCCTGCCTCCCTCTGCTGTCGGAGGCAACTGCATTACAGCAGTTTTTTCACCCTTGCTTGTATCACCGCCGCTTATCTTAGTATCATTTATCGTCCAGCCCCCTATATACCCCTGAGCAGCCTGAAGGACACCGCCTGTCATACTGTTGGCAACGAGCTTTCCGTCAATTGTTATAGCGGCAGCATCCATTGTTTTGCCGCCGTCCTGTGAAAATCCTATGCCGTTCTTATTTATCATAATCGCTGTCTTCGTATTTTCGATATCATCAAGAACTCTCATCTGCCGCCAGGAGCCGTCCTCATTCTTATCAACCACGATATAACCGCCGTCGGCACCTGTAATCTGATTGGAGACGATTTCAATCGCTTCATCAAGGAATTTGTATTTGTTATCGGCAGCCCTTTTAAAGGCTGATAACTCACGTCCTATAGGGCCTGTACGGTTTGCCTGCTGCGTTTCTGTCTGACTATATGCAGCAATATCAATCTCAGGCTTTCCTGTATAATTGATTCCCATATGCATTATAGGAATATAGGTCTGCTCGCCCAGTGCATATGTCTTCGTCGGAACATACGAAATGATATCGCCAAGCTCCAAAGTTGCGTCACCGTTGAGCAGTTTGAATGAGCAAGGCGTCATATAAAACATGCCGCCCTTCCACAAATAAATATTGTTAATATGATTCAATACAGCCTTAGCCTCATTTTCTGTGGTAATAATAGGGCTGTCAAGAACAATACCGTTTTTATAATCTGTGTTGCCATTATCATACCTTACTGCAGCATGGGAATTCATTGCGTCTATATATCGCATACCGTGAATACCGTCGCCTGCTATTTCAGCATTGGAAATAATACTGTCTGTTATCTTATATTCGCCCTCTTCGATATACTCACCGTCACCGATATCCTGTTTAAGAACAGCAAATGAATAATCAAGCAGCTGAAATTCGTCGTATCTGTTCACAATAATATTACAGCCGACCTGACCGGCAAGATATCCCATTGCATCCCTGACGGAATATCCTGTGGTATTTCCGTCCTCATCTGTACCGTAAAGCAGCTTCATATCCACTCTGGCAAGCATCATATTTTCAAAGGATTCTGCATCATACGGTGCACCGGTAAACTTGAATATATCCATAAATACATCATATACAGTAGGATTATTGCCGAGAGATTTTGACGGAACATAAATCATATCTGTATATTTATAGGTCCGGTCATATCCTACAAAGGATACCCACTTACCTTTTTTGGTAACCTCTGTTGTAAAGAATGTACCCATAGGAAGCCATTCGATTTTAGGAAACCTCATACCGTCCACAGTGAACTTTTCATCACGCTCATATCCTATGTATATCTTAAGATATTTCTTCTCAAATTCAACGTCTGAGGCGCCGTAGAGCATAACCTCACATATCTGTATACACGATGTTCCTATAGCAAATTCATTTTGGTCAATATCATACTGTAGATCCAGTTTATATATAGAGCCGTCATCCTTTGGAATGGCGGTTTCATTTTTATTGTCATAACCGAAAACACGGTCATCAACAACTATCTTAGCATGAGTCTTCGCTATTCCGGTGTTAATTTTACTACGTACATCATTAGATACCTGTATCATATTTCTTACCTTTCTATTGCATCAAATGTATAGTCTGTGTAATATCTCTGATTTTTGGCTGCGGAATAAATTGTATGGCTTGAATCACCGAAATAAACAGTCATTGACAATATAACATTGCCGTCCGTATCCGCATATTTAATTTCATGAAAAGAAGTACGGTCACTGACAGCACCTTCAAGCTTATCCACTTCACTTTTTGTAAGCGGAGGAAACTTGAAGGAAACTGTTTTTTTGACCGAAATAATTTCACCGTTCATCAATGCGGATACCGACCGTCCTGTGCCTGAAGACCATACTTTATTTGATTTTCTGCCGACGCCTTTAATGGCAGGCTCCGGCATTTTTACATCATCTATATAAAGCGGCATTTTTTCTCCTTATGTTATACTCTTGGTTCTCTTAAATCTATCTTTAGTCAGAAGGCTTCTTTTGTCTGTGCGTTTCATAATTCTTTCATCACCTATCTGAATCGGAATGATAATATCTCCGTTATCATTGTTACCGAAAGAATTTGAATACTCAACAAGCATCTTTGCCAGCTTGGACATCCAGCCTGTATTATTCTCCAACGGCACAACTGCTTCTCTTCCACGCTCACCAACCATAGCAATCGTCGGTCTGTCAACGACGCCGCCTGAGGCAAGCTGCGGAATATTCGGAATGCTGAAAAGCTGATAATATCCGCCTGAAACACCTATACCGAGCGTGTTTAACACACTGGCTAATGTACCGTTAATAGAAATATTCAGATATCCGTTGATACGGTTAATCATATTGTTAATTAAACCGATAACACCGTTCAGAGGATCTCTGAACATCGTTGTAAATTTTGACTTGATACCGCTTAATCCCTCACCTAATTTGGTAACGAGATTTTGTCCGAGATTTTTAATCTTGGACTGCAGTCCGCCTGAGCCTGAAAAGAAATTGGTAATATTTGTTCTGAGGTCAGTGAACTTACTCTTAACCTTTGTCCATACATTGCCTATTCCTGCAAGCAGGCCGTCAATGATAAATCCGCCCTGTGTTTTCATCACCTTTGAAGGAGATGCTATACCAAACGCACTTTTAAAGCCGTCAATAAACGGTTTGAAAATATTATCATTAACCCAAGTCTTTATATTCTGCCAGGTTTCGGATAAGCCTAAAAGAATACCCTGTCCGATGTTACCTCCGCATTCCTTTATTTTCTCATCAAAATAATCTTTAGCCGAAGTAACCGCATCCGAAATCCAGGTGCCTAATAATGCCGAAAGTCCGCCGATTGCTGCACCTAATGCCTCAAATAAAGAGGTTGTCATTTTGCTCCAATCAACGCCCTTTAAAAAGTCTTCAACATCCCTTGCAATCTGCTGCCAGTCAAGCGTTTCAAGAAAACCGCTTAAAAGGTCCAGCAGAGCTGATATTCCGTCTGACAGGGTTTTGCCTATCTGACCGAAATCTACGGTATCAAACAGTCCGTTAAAGTTCTTTGCAAAGCCGGCACCGAGTGCTTTAAAATCAAAGGTACTGAGGAAAGTATCTACAGCACCAAAAACAGTATTGATTCCGTTTCCTAAGAGTTGTCCTGCACCATACCAGTCAAAATTATAAACAAATCCGTTTATGGATTTTGCTATACTGCTGACGGAATTATTTATACGCTTCTGAATGCCCTCCCAGTCAAGGGCATTTAATTTGCTGATAATACCATTGCAGGAGGCGGCAAGCTTTTCTCCGACACTTTCAATATCTCCTGCAAAGCCTGCAGATGCTGCTGAACCGATACCGCTGCTGTCACTGTCCGATGATTTATCATCCTGCTTTGTAATCTGGTCAAAGCCGTATAAATCACTCTGTGCCTCAGATAATTTCTTTGTTTCACCGGCAGTGTTTTTTATCGCTGCGGCAGTTGCATTGATTGGCTTTGCAATACCAAGTGATGAAAACAGCTTGCTTATTGCATTCGCAACAGATATTGCATACGGCATCAGCTTTTCAAACAGGCCTACAACAACGTTAATTGCAGGAGCAAGTGCATTTCCGAAAGCATTTTTCAACGCCTCAACACGGCTGTTCAGTGCCTCATTCTGACTGAGATAATCCGTAATTATGCCGCGAAGCTCACCGAATACGGATTTACATATTTTCAGTCCGAGTGATGCAATACCAATTCTGCGTATGGATTTGACTGTGTTAAGCAGTGCTTTGTTGGCTGTATTCGATGCACTTCTGATTTTAGAAAATCCGTCTCTGACTTTTGAAAAAGCACCTGCTGCGGCACTGCCGATATTTTTTATAACCCTTAACGGTGCACCTACAACATTTGTAACCCTCTTAAAAACAGTTACAATACCATTGAATTTGTTTTTGATTTTGTCAGCAACACTGACCTTACCAAGCTTTGTAATCCGGTTTGTCAGCTCTTCAATGCTTACGCTGTTTTGCTCAAGTGTTGATTTCAGATTATCGTATCTGCTTTCCTCAAGTGCAATGCTCTGATTGGTTGACTTTATCTGTGCATTTGTTCTGACGGATGCTTCTTTATATTCACGCTCCTGTTTTGCGAGCTGCTGCATCTGCTTTTCAAGGCTCTTCAGGGAATCTGTTTTCAGATTTTTAGGCTCAAGCCCTACCGCTTTCAGCTCATCATCAAACACAGCTAGTTCATCACGCAAACGCTTAATATCTGCTGTATATTTCTTGATGCCTTCTGTTTTAGAGACTGAATCCTCAGCAGACTTCCACTTATTCAGGTCCTCCGTCATATTGTGGATATAGTCGGTCATTTCCTGACGCTGTTTGCGAATGCCCTCCATACCGTCATCATAATCGGCTATAAAGTTTTTCTGCTCGGTATACTGTGTATTCAGTTTTCTTAATGCCTCACGGCATTTATCCATTTCGGCACGCTGAGCATTGAGCTGAGATACCAGGAGCTTTGATTTTTCTTTAAAATCAGCAATCTTTTTAACACTCTCAACTTCCGACTGAACATTCTTATTCTGTTTTTCGGTAAGGCTCTGCAGCTGCTTACCGAGCTTCTGCATTTCAGATGAGGAGGAGCTGAGGGCTTTTCTTGTAGCCTCCTTAACACGATCGGTAAGACCTGAAACGGAACGGAGCTCGGCCTTTATACTTTCAACCTCTTTACGGTAGTCACTGACATCCGCAGTGAATTTAGTAACTAACTCCTCTATTTCCAATCATTTCACCCCCCTTAATCCTCTGTAATATTATTAAAATATCTGACTGCCTGTTCGGCTCTGATATCCAGTATTTCATCCTCTGTCCAATACGGAAACTCTTCAAACACCTCACCGACATTTCCATTGAACATAACCTTTGCAGTGAAAGCAGCCTGATAATATGCAAGCATTGATTTTTCCTGCTGCTCCCTGCGTTTTCTTTCCCTGTGGTAATCAATGTAATAAGCAAGCTCGCCATATGTAAAATGGACCAGTGTATCAAACGGCAGTCCGTAGCTGTTAGCCTCCAATATTACATCTTCAAAGGAAAGGTATTTACTGCTTGGGAAAGGAAACGATTTCCCCTTCCTCTGCATTCACTGAATTCTCTGCATCGGTTGTCTCCGTACCCTTTTCGATATGTTCAAAGATAGCTTCATAGGTGCGGTTAATACCGCTTGTAACCTGATTCTTCTGCTTATCCGACAGAACACCGGACGCATTGGCGATCTCAAAAAGTATTTCAGCAAATGCATTTACACCCTTTGTGCCATTATCAACAAGTGCATCGTATAACGCTTCACCTGTTATTCCCTCATTTTCATTGTCTTTAAAGCTGAGTGCTTCATCAAAAACGGCCAGAAGCTTTTCAGGGTTGTTCGCAGCCTCAAGAATTGTGTCAATTGTTTCCTGATGAAACTTGTTTTTCAATCTGAGCTGTGCAGCAATAGTCAGTCTCAGGCTGACCGTTTTATCTCCGATTTTAATATCATATGTACTTGTTTTAACCTTAAGTTCACTCATATTTTTATCCTCCATAAAATATTAAGAGCAGCAAGAATACCCTGCTGCTCAATGCTTATATTTATGCCTGTGGGAATGTCTTCTGCCAATCACCATCAAGCTTATACTTTGCCGTTGCCTCCACACGGCTGTTGACGCCTACACTGTTAATTGTAAGGCTCGGAACGCCTGAATTTGCATACTGCGAGCCGTCAGGCATTTTAACAAGTATAGGCACACTCTCAGCTGCATCCTCCAGTGCTGAGATAACCTGATAATCTGAATTTTTTTCCTTTGCGTTATAAAGGAATTTCACCTCATAATCATCACTTTTCTTACGGATACCCAATATTGAACATTCAATATCATCATCCATACAGGTTGCGTCAAGCTCTTCACGTTCGCCCTTTGTGATATCACCTATCTGAAGAAGATAGTTTATACTCCTTGACGATTCACCTGTATAATTTGGATAAAACTCAATACCCTTTGAGGCTAAGCCTCTTGTTGGTTTATCTGTATTCATATATACCTCCTAATCAATAAGTCTGTTTGTCAGTGTTTCTACTCTTCTGCCGTAGCGCATTGTTTTACGCAGATAACCGCTCGGATCATGCAGCATAGAATCAGGTGATACAAACTGACGCAAAAAGCCCTTGTCCGTCATTGCCTTGTCCACAAGTGACAATACAGACAAAAGCTCTTTAAGGTCAAAGAACCACAAATCTATCTGAAAAGAAATATCATCTATAACCAAAATATCTGTGGAAATATTTGAAAGCTCGAAATACGAAACAATATTTCCGTCATTGACAGATTCAGGAAAAGCCATTTGCACCTTAAAATCAATGTCACATTCTATCTCCTCAAGTACAGTTTTGATTTCCCTGCGATAATCCTGTATCACCTTAACACCTCCTTAGCAGATGAGCCGAAATGTTCTTTTATAATCGGCTCCATTTCTTTCATCGCATAATACATAAAAGCTGTTGCCGGCTGGCCTTGTGTATAACGCACACCAACACCCGGAATATTCACCTTCCACGCTTCTGTTTTTCGAGCAACACCCAATTCCGAATCAAGGGGATGACCCTTTTTACTTCCTATCGGTCCTGTGCCGAATTCAACATATACGGCATATGGATTTCTTGTTCTTGTACCGGCTTCTATCGTATCACCGTCACGCTGACAAAAGGTTTCAATGGATTCTCTGAGCATACCGGTACGAGCAGGGCAATTCAGTCTCTGCTTACCTGCCAGCACCTCCGCATCCTGTAATGCCTGCTGCCTGATTCTTTCAATCAGTTTGTCAGGAGATTTTGTCAGCTTATCAAAATAAGCATCCAGTCCTTCCATAGTAATATCAGCCTTTGACATCATGAAACCTCCTGTCCGTTGAATGAACTGTCACAAGGCGGTGATGAATATATTTTTTAATTCCTGATATAAGAAAACATCCAAGATTCTCTATCTCAACCATATCACCCTTATTCAGCTGAATATCATCATATATAACCGCTGTATAAGATGATGCCGGCACTTCACCCTTTTCCTGAACTGACGAGCTGTCCTCTATCGGCTGCCAGCACAAATCAAGCTGCGCATATGGTGTTTCGGAATACACCGCCCTGTCAAAGTTATATTCATTCGTTACGGTTGTTTTTCGGTAAAACCTTGTTTTCACAGTCCATTCAACCGGTGTTTTCAGCTTTTCCATGTCCGTTCACCACCCTGAATCTGCTATACGGCTTTAAAATATTTTCAATTGAGGTGCTTAACTCCTGCTCTGTTGCATATGTTTCGCTCTGCGAAACCGTACCCTCAGAATAGGAAATGCTTTTAACACCGTATGTTCTTTGGCTCTGCACGGTATCAAGTTTATATCTGATATATGCAATATCTGCTACAGCAGAAGCGGTAACTGCATTCGGTATATTATCAGTACCGAAATATCCGCGACAATCATCAAGTGCCGTTTCAATATATTCATCCGCACTGAATTCTCTATGGCAGATATCAAAATATTCTTTTTCCGCAGTCTGTGTATTTCCTATGCGTCTGATAAAAAAGCATTTTGCAGCATCTTTATTCATTACCTAAACACCTCCATAAGAAAAGGCACCCTTATTTGGATGCCTTTTTGTTTTCCTGTGTATTTTCATCAACCTTTTTCCAGCCTGCTTTCTCCCATGCAGGATAACAGGTTGAATCAATATTGATTTTTTCATTATTTTTAACTACAGTTATTTTCATCGCCGATTCTCCTTATTCAATATTGACAATCATATTCTTGTCAAGAGCTGTAACACCATAAAGAACATCAAAGGAGCAGGTATCAATCTTATGCGTTGAATCATAATCAAATACCACTCTTACAGCAAGGCCGTCGGCAGATGCAACATAAGAATTCTTGTTACCCATAGGCAAATCAAGAGAACGGCAGACAAGAGCAATACCATTTCTGTGGAAGCCTACTGATACAGGGGATGAAACCACCTTTGCATCCACTGCATCAAGATTTTTATGAAGCGGCTGATTGATTTCAACCTCAGCAATAGCACTTGACGCACCGGTATAATCCTTCACAATATGATATACATACCCCTCAACAATAAAGCAGTCACCCTCCTTAACCGTTGCAGAAGCAGTATTCAGTGCAGTCAGTGAAACCTTGCTTTCTCCTGCTGTACCTGACACCTTGAATGATTTTGCAGTACCTACCTTCTTATCAAGATAGCCGTAAGGATAAGGTGCATTCTGGCTCATATATGTATCCATTGTATAGATTCTGCCGAGTTCAGCATCACGCAGAGCCTTTGAATCACCGGCATATGCCACCTTTGACATATTATCATCCATTGCATAAGTAACCTTATGTGCAGGATTCAGCACAAGCCTTCTGTTTTGTACAGGTACACCTGCAAAGTCAAGATAGCTTCCTACCTTTGCAATGTCCTTAATCGGCTTTGCTGCCGTTTCATCAGATGCCGCAACCTTTCTTGCTGCATTCTGAACAGCTGTAGCAAGAACATCACCGTCAACTGCCTCCGCAATTGCCTGCATTGCAGGCTCAATAACCTGTGATGAGAAGTCCTTAAGCTCTAAAGACATTTCCTTTGAGCTTATCTGTACGGTAATATCTCTGAGCCTGTCCATTTTTACAGGTATACCGTCTTCTGTAATGTCCTGCGGATCTACTGCACCGGTAAAGTTTTTAGCAACAAATTTTGCCGGCTTTCTTGCTGTTACTGTATCACCGACCTTTACAAATTCATTTTCATAATCGCGGTGTACAAGATTTGCCATAACGAGATTGTTTTTAAGCACCATTAACGCCTCGTTGGCGATTACGTTCGGTGTGAGAATTTTATTCATAAATTTGTCCTCCTATTATGTGTTTTTCTTTCTCCACGCCTCATATTCGTGAAAATTCTTCGGCGGCTCCTCCTGTCCGCCATGCTCTCTTTCTGCAGGAGGAATATGGTCACCTCTGAGCTTTTCGGCAGTAGCAGTCTCAACCGCCTTTTTAAATACGGTTTCAAAAGCGTTTATATTTGCCTTTGATGTTTCTGCATCCTTTCCTGTCAGAAACTCTGCAAATTCAGCAGTATATCCTAAACTTAAAAGCTCGGATGCAACTGCTGTCTTAAGCTGCTTATGTGCAAATTCCTCTTTCTGCTTTTCAAACTCGGCTTTTTCCTTGTTGAAATTATATCGTTCCTTTTCCTCAGCACTCATTTTTTCAAGCTTTTTAGCCTCGTCTGCATTGTCCTTCGCCTGCTTTTCCCAGTTGGCTTTTGCGGTTGCAATTGCCTGTGAAATCTTTCTGTCAAAATCAGACTGCAATGTTTTGTCAGAGGATAATAAATCATCAAGAGTTTTAGGATTAACACCACTCTGCTGATTATCCCCCTCTGTGTCCTGTGCACTGGTATGTACATCTCCCTGTGCAGCTGCACCGCCGTCATCACCGAATAACTGGAGATTCAGCGGCAGCATTCTTTTGTGAACTGTCTTATTCACGTTTTACCTCCTTGCCCTTTGCGTTCAGTTAAGCCCACAAAGTTCATTTTTATATGAAAAAAGCAGAGTATAACACCCTGCTCTTATCACCGATATTAAATTTTGGCATAATAAAAGCACCATACATCAAGTACAGTGCTTAATTAAATTATTATATAGGAAAAGGCACTCTGTTTTATCAAAGTGCCTTTCAGTTGGTTATTTGGCGAGCGTCGCATCTCTCGCATCCCTCAGGGTTACCCCTTGTCATACCATCGGCGTGTGGTCGCAACGAAATTTACCACCTCAAATAACCTTCTTTAACAACTTTACTGAACAATAAAATTGTTGAGTTCTCTAAGTGTAAGGTCAATAGGTTCAATGCCTTTGTTCTTACAATATTTAATAAGTTCCCTTAAATTATACTGGGTATCTTTATTAACCATATTTAACACATATCCGCCTGCCTTTTCGGCTGCTTCATCCAATGCATTCATTTTTCTTCTTTCTTCCTCTGTCATCTTTTGTCTCCTGCTTCTGATGCCATTTCCTCTAATATTTTAAGAGCTTTTTTGTGATATTCAGCTTTTTGCTCTTCAGTAAATTCGATATGACCAGTTACTTCACATTCAGGTATATCAGTCCACCGTCTATCGCTATATGGCTTTTTATTTTCCATATCACTTTTCCTCCAAAAAGATATTTACAGCATTCTCATTTTTAATCAATTCGGCAACGAAAAAGTTATTATCTCTCTCATAAAGAACTTCTTTTTCACCTTGATTAAACATTGAAATATCTCTGCCATTACTGCTATCGACAATAAAAATCTGTACCTGTCCTTCAGGATTATAAACTTTACCAAATGTTGTTGATAAATATTCTCTATATGTAACAGTATTACCTACTTGGTAATCAGCAAGGAATCTGTTCAAATCTTCATCATTATCAAATATAAGCGACCTGTTTAAATGGCCCTCATACTTAGGCATTTTGTTCAATGCACTATCCAATGTAATTATAAATTGATTTTCCTCATCTGTCAATGGCAGCTTTTGTCTGAGCTTTTCATTAACACGATATGATTTGCTGCCTATGTACTGCTTAATCGCATATTCCTCTTCCTTAGTCAATACGTATTTATCATACCACTGCTCATAGGTCATATCAGCAGGAACCTTCATACTTTTACCGGTAATCGGATTTCTTGCCCAGCGTGTACCTGACCTGCTGCCGGTATCCGGAATGGTGACAGAACGGCAAAAAGGATGCATCGGTGGAAGATTGACACCTGCCTCAGCCTCTGAAACCTGAAAGGATTTCAAATCGAGCTTACGGCAAATCTCCGACGTTTTCAGATCAAGTGTAGCAACAAAAAGGTATTTCTTTATGCCTGCCTCCTCATAACCCATAAGCATACCCTGATTGGCAAAATAATTCACCTCAGTCCTTATGAGACGGCTTGCACAAAAGCGCTGTCCCTCGTCTGAGGTTTCGCCTATACAATCATCAACAATACGGTCCTCTAATTCCCTGAGGGTCAGTCCTGCCATACAGCCCACTTCAATTGTACGCTGAAGCTTATCTATGAACTTATCATTATTGTTCCAGATTCGAGCGGAATAATTGCTGCCGCTCCATTTATGTGCAAGCATTGCCTTGAGCTGCCTGCTGCTTATTTTATTAAAATCATATGCTTTGCCGATATTTTTCTGGTCATTATAAATTGTTCGGTAATAGGATGCTTTTGCAACATCCTTCAGTCTTGCCGTTGTAAGCTTTTCCTCTGCTATACCAAGCTGTAAGGCTTCTGCTTTCACAAGGTCCTGTAATGCCTGCAATCTGCTGATACGGTCAGCATATGCAGGTGCATCAAGTATAGAAATAATCTCGCGTCTTGCTTTTTTATCGGTAGTCCTGCTCAGCAGTTCTAAAAGCTCTTTTCTTTGCTCTGCCGTCTGATGTGCTGTCAAAAGCTGTAATGCGTGTGCACTGTCAATCTGACCGCCTTTTTTGTAGGTTTCAAATATCTTTGCTATTTTAGATGCTATTGATTTTGATGCATCGGAATACAGTTTGTTTATTTCAACAATTGTTGCATTTGTTTTATCCTGCAAGAGCTTTTCAAGCTCAACTGCTCGGTTGCTCCAGTAATTATTCATCATCTGTATCCTGATTATCCTCAGGTGAATGATTACCAAAGGAATCCTGATATCTCTTCATATCCTCTTCCTTCTGCTGCTTCATATTTTCAAGTGCTTCCGCAGGGTCCTTTACAAACCAGAGCAGAGAAAGCAATGTTTGATCATCAACAAGACCTGAGTTTTTCAGCTCACAAACCATATTCACAATAGACGGCTCATCAATCGGCATACAGATTGTGAACACGATATCTACATCATTTATATCAACAGGTGCAATATTTTTTGACTTGGATAAAAAGTTGTTATAAAGCTCCCAGCGTTTTTTCAAACCCTTTTCCATACTTCTCATTTTGCTTTTTACAAGGATATTAAGTGCAAGCAGCTTTAATTTTAACGCTACGCCTGAGCTGTTGCCGCTGACATTCTCATCAGTCATATCAGGGGTCAAGGTCATTTTATGTATTTCGGAAACAAGCGTATCATCCAGTATTTTCAGTGACGATTCATCAAAGGTTTTCTGAATATACTCAAGCTTAGCATCAATCGGCAAACCGTCAATGATTTTCTCATTTTTCATATCAGATATTGCATCTTCCGAAAAAATACCGCCATACAGAGCAAGCACAGCATTTACAAAATTCTTTTTATCTGTAAGTCTGTCTGACAGCAACTCATTTCTTGCATCAATAAGACTGATTACCTGTTCAAAATCTCCCTGACGCTCGTTATTGTTTTCATAACATATTACAGGCACTGCACCGAAGGACTGCTGTACAGTTTCACCCACAGGATTAAACATAAAATCATCCTTGCTGCAATCTGTACTTTTATAATCCTTTCTTGCATTTTGTGAATATATTGAAACGTTATAATATTTTGTTTTGTCAATAGCCTCACACTTTTCAAACCACAGGGCAAAAAGGTCATTATGCTCCACTGTATTATCCTGCACAAGAATAAGCTGGTCAGGAGGATAGACTGCTGAACGCGGAACAGGTATATCATCTGTGCTTGCATAAACAAGCTCACAGCTCTCACCATATATTCCTATATTCTTTCCGTTTTTCTCATCTATTTCCGATATATTCTGCTCATGATAGCAATCTATTATCGGTGATATGTCTATAGTATCATCGCCAAGCTTCTGTGATACATCGTGACGTGTCAGCTTTCCTGTATTCTTATCCAGCTTAGCCTCAATACTGCTTATCATTGACAAGGATGTATTCTTTGTTTTTTTCAAGCTCTTATCATTATTATCATATTTTACCGGCTCACTTAAATAATATCCCTGTGTGATATCAACAATGTATTTTGCATAATTTGCCTCTACTCTTATTTCATCATCCTGTTTATCAATCTGAGGTAAGCCCTTATATCTGTTGTGGAGCTTTGTACAGGTGTTTTCATACTGCTCCGCTTTATCAATAATGTATTTCAATACTGCATCCGGTATTTCACAGCTAACTGCATTTGGCACTTCATTCCTGTCAATATATATAATCAATCCTATTTCCTCCTTGCATGTCCTCCGACTACACGTCCTAATACTGTACTTACAAAATATCTTACTGCATCCATTGCATGGTCATCCTGCTTAACAGGCTTATCTTCGCCGTGCTCTGCTGCCTTGTCATCCCAATGATAGGCCCCAAACTCTGCAATCGTATTTATACAATCCTTTGTGAACAGCAACTCTCTCTGATGCAGCAGCTTACCTGTCAGACGTATACCGTCAAGCACTGTATTATCCGCTTTTATTACTTTCAGTCCTCTCCTCATAAGCTCTGCTATAAAGGAAGCAGCTGAGGGGTCAACAATTATACACTGATAGGAAACATCGCCTATAAAGTCTGCCAAGTCCTGCGCATAATCGGCGTCCGTTTTTTGTGTATTTGTCTTTCTGCTGTTGTAGTAATATTCCTTTACACACACCCATTTATTATGTAATTTCCGCCACATAAGAAACACAGTCGGATTAAGCGTTCCGTAGTCACAGGAAATATATGCATTGCCTATAAGCTCTTCTGTCTTAGGTAAAGCGACAATATTTTCACTGTCTGAAAACATATCATAGATAAGACCTTCAGCAATTTTCCATTCGCCTAAAATAAAACGAGCATAAAAAACGCCCGAATACATAGATCTGTACCGAGCCTTTGTTTCTTCTGACAATGAAAGATTATCCTCCATTGTGAAGTGAAGATATATTATGTTTTTTTCTTTGCGCTTTTCCTCTTTAATCCAGCCTTCATAAAACCAGTGATGCGGATTCTCAGGGTTACAGTTAAACCAGAACTTTGAACCTGTTACCGAGCATCTTGCAGTCGCCTGCAAAACAAAGGATTCCGGCATCAATGCCGCTTCATCAAAAAATGCACCTGCCAGTGTCATACCCTGTATCAAATCCTGTGAGCTTTCATCCTTGCCGCCGAACACATAGAAATAATTTATATTTCCTTTTCTGTTCACCTGTATCACATTATCAGAACGTCTGTACTGCACTGTATACCCTCTTGTTTCCAGCATTGGCAAAAGGAAGGACAAAACATTTCTGCGAAAGGAGCTTATTGTCTTACCGCACATTGCAAAATTCATACCGTCAAAGGTTTCCATTGCCCAGAATACAAAGGACAGGCTCATGGCTACAGTCTTTCCGCTTCTGATTGCACCGTCTGCTATAATGCCGTTTTTACCCTTTACAGGAGAATTGTCACACCACCATGTCAGCACCTTCAGCTGCTGCACACTGAATGGAGCAAATTTTATTCCTGCCATTCAAGCTCACCTGCCTTACTTTGTAATGCTTCCAAAAATCCATCGTCGTTATCCTCAGGCCTGCTGCCGTCATTTTTATTAAACATTCCCAGATGCTTACCCAACAGCTCAATAACCTTCAATGCACCTTTAGAATCAAACTGATATTCCCCTGTTTTAACATAATCGTGCTCTTCGTAATCCCATTCCATAACAGGCTCAGCGGACATGCAGCGGTCAAGCATAATCTCTAATTTATTTAAAATCTTCTCTTCGGTTAAACAGGATTTCTCAATAAGTTCTTTCTGATTTTGCTTTATCTTATCGAGTATCTTCGGATTCTTCAATAACCTGCAGGCTGTTGTCCGTGCTGATTTTTCACTATATCCTGCTCTGATTGCCGCCTGTGTGCCGTTATAATCAACTACATATTCCTTTGCGAATAAATCCTGTTTATCAACCTTCTTCGCCACCGCTGTCACTCCCTTCCCCTGTTATTTTGGCATAATAAAAGCAGCAAGTATTAACCTGCTGCTTGATATATTATTTCTTTTCATTTCTCTCTGATAATATATTATCAATCGCCTCTGTCAAAAGCACCAAAGCCCTATATCTTTTGGTTTTCATACTTTCTTTACTATCTATAGAAAGATATAAAAAATATATTGCCAGCATTATAACACTTAATATTAACATCAATTCCGTTGTATTTTTGAAAAAATCCTTTAACAAGTTAAATACCGTAATATAAATTGTAGTAAGAAAAGCTACCAGAGATAAAATGATTGTGGTTGTGTTGCTTTTCACCATTTTGGAGTTTAAAACACTCCGAGCAGTTTTCAATTCATCCGTTGTTCTGAAATAAAGTTCTGAATAAAAACGCTCATACAATTTTCGACTTTTAAAATCCGAAGTAGCATTGCGTTCAATAAATTTGTTTAAATTCATAATAACACCTCATAAAAAATCATTTGCAATTATGAAGTGTTATAAATATAAATACGTAACAGATTTATTCATAAACAAAAGCACCCTGCAATCAAATGCAAAGTGCTTTTTGTTTTTCTGTCATTATACAGTATATCAAATTTATCAACACACATTCAACCACATTAACACACATCATTCCCAAAATTTATCATACTGATTGCTTGCGGATGTATTCTGTTTACAATATGCTTGTAATTCTTATTCTCATACACAGCAATCTGCTCAAAAGTATCACCGTTAATATATTTTCTTTGTAAAACCCTTCTGTGTAACGGACTTTTAATTGCATCAATAATATTCCCTATGTATTTTCGCTCATCAGCTGCCTGCTGCACCTTTAAATCAATCTTTTCCTGAATACTTATAATTCTATCAATTGTTACAGTGAAATCCTGTTTATTTCCTCCGCCTGGTGTAGGAGATATAGAATTTGTAATCTTCTCCGCTCTGCTCCTGAGCATTTCAATTTCCTGCTGCTTAATTTCTATATCTGCCCATATTTCAAGATAACGATTAAGCCTCGCCTTTTTCTCTTCATTTGTCATATAATCATCACCTTTTATAATCAATTTAAATATCCAATTTACAGAATTTAATATTTGCGTGTGTACGCGAGGGGTGTTAGCTTTTGTTAGCATTTTTCCCTGCTCCAATATCCAGTGCTATTAATATTACAGGGAATATGTATTCCTCTTTAATCATTCTGCAGTTCCTTTAATTTCTCTTCTGCTTCGGATTTGGTGAGGAATACTGTTTTGCCGATTTCATCTTTCCTAAATACAATTCTGCCGCCCTTTCTGCATGCCGAAAAAGCAATATGATTATCTTCATAAACTCGGATTCGATAAATGCTTTCTTCTGTTATTTCAATTTCTCTAATTATGTGATACACCTTATCGCCGATATTACACGGCAGTTCTATGTATTTGGATTTGTTTTTGAATTGATTGCAACGTTTCTCTATGTCTTTTATAAACATATCGTTAATGTCATCATAATCCATCATAAAGCTAATACGGCTTAAACACGCATCATAATGCATACAATCTTTACAAGTCATTCTTCCGCCTCGCTTTCAAGGTATTCAATCCACTGCTTTTTACGTTTTGATTTAGCTCGTATATATTCTGCTTCATCCATAAAAATATGAACACATACTGCATTAAGTTCTACTGTTGCCAGCTTTTCCGCAAGTTCATCAAGGTTCATATCTTTGATATTGTCAAAGTTCGTATACGGTTTTAAAAGCGATGTTTTCTTTTCTTCCTTCGGCTTGATATATCCGCTTGCCATTCCTATGCACATTCTTATTTCCTCCTTTGATTATCCCCACTGATCTGCCATTGCGTTCAAATCATTGTCCTTATCCTGTTTTGCAATCTTTCTCAGCACAATTTGGCATAGAATCTTTTAATTCATTTAATAGAACAATCAAATCATCAACTGCATGAACATCTTTAAATATCATCAAAACATCAGCACACCAATTGCTTTGACGTGGCTTTTCACATCTTTCAGAAGAATTGGATTTCATCTGTTTAATTGCTATAGCATAAGTTTTTTCGCAATGATCATCAATATCAGTAAAGCTCGTCATCAGCATATTACTTTTTCCAAAGTCTAACTTAATTTTTCCTTCAACCATTTTTTTAACTCCTTTGTTTTCAAGTTTTCTGTCGCCATTAATCTCTTCGATAGTTATGCGTACTATCTTCTACGATATGGCAGTTCTGAATAATTCTATCTGTAATTCTTTTGTCAATAGATTTTACAGGATTTCTGATGCTGTTCTTTGTGGCGTTTGAGGTGAATATAGTTGGCAGACCTCTTTTTATTCTGGCATCAAACAGATTGAACAAAATTTCTCTGCCATAGTCATTCAGCTTGTCCGGATTAAAATCATCAATGATCAGAAAGGTGCAGCTTTCAAGCTTTTTCATTTCAAGCCTGTCATTGTTATCAAACTGGCTGAGCTTTGTTATCTGCCACTGCTCCTTAAACTGGCATTTGAACATCCTGTCCATAACTGCATTAGCAAGACATATTGCTGCATATGTTTTGCCTGCTCCGGACTTACCGCATAAACATAATCCTTTTCCTTCATCAATCCTTTTGCTTATTGTTGATATGTATCTCTTACAAACCTCTATGTGTTTGTTCGTAAGCTCTGTGTCCTTTCTTTCAAAGGATATGCTTTCCATTGCAGTATTACGGTGAAATTCTCCGTTTTCATCTTCATAGCCCCAACAGTCAATTTTTCTTTCAATCGACACTTTTACTCTTTCTCTCTCCTGATCGGCTTTTCTTCTTTTATCAACATCACAATCACAGAGACAAGCAACCTTAACCGGCTCACCAAAAGGATATCTGCGTTTATCCTTTGGCGGCTGACCCTCAAACATCTCGGTCGGTATATACGAATAACACTCCTTTGGCTTACCGCATACACCGCAGATAATCACCTTCAAATCCGGTTCATCAAAAAAATACGGTTTGTAATAGTCACCATCAACAAAAGTTGCCTTATCTGCCGATTCTTTCATTGCTTTTCGCATTACTTCAGTGTACATATCTGCTCCTAATATTCACAATAGCTCTGGGGCTTATTCGCTTTTTGATTTGCGTAATTATCTTCAAACACTTTTGGAAAATTGTCAGGCCTTACAAACCAATCAAAGGTTATTATCCAACCCCTATCGTTATTGCCTTTCAGAAATTCACTGTTTCTGATATTTTCTATTGCCTTCAACACATCATCTGTGCTATACTCTTTCAATCTTGCATTTAGCATTTTGTATCGCTTTGAGCTTGTCTGTATTTTTAATACAGGCTTTATTCCATATTGGGAAAGAGAATTCCACTCAGAAAGAATATTTTGAATTTCAGGTCTGACACTCCGTGTCTGACAAACAATATCGTTAGATATTGTTAAGTCTTTCTTATCATTCTTTACATTCTTATCATTATTATCATTATTGTTTGTTGCCCTTTGTTTGCCCCTCGCTTGCCTTGAGTTTGCCTCTCGTTTGCCGTTTTCTTCCTTTTCATCAGTTTCAAACTCTTGATATCTGGCATAATTCAGCACAATAATCAACGTATTTTGGTTTGTCGTCCGTTTGCCGATTTCTCCAGTTTTTTCTAAATGATTTAATGCAGTTCTGACCTGCTTAATTGACAATCCTGTCTGTGTTGATAATGATGCTACTGAGGTTACAAGCGAGCCTTTTTCTATCCTTTTGCCGTGCCACATATTATCTTCGTGGTTAGCAAGAATCAGCAAATGAATAAATAATGCTTTGGTAGGCAAATCATCATACCATTCCCAATCAACTATTTTCCTATGTAATTTTATCCAACCCTGCATTTACATATCTCCTTATATTTGCTTTCATATTCAGATATCCATTTCTTAAGTTTCTCTATAACCTGTGGCACGTTTTCATTGTCTGCATATTTTTCAGGGTACATTAACCTATCTTTCAGACATTCACACTGCCAACGATAGTCTGCATCCTCAGGCATACTAATTTGAGGTAATTCCCCAAAATATTCACCTGTTTCTTTTATAAAGACATTGACATGTCCTGTTATTGATGCCTTTGCACCATTTCCAAAATCCAAATATTCTTTTTCTTTTTTACTTGTAGAATTTTTCATCTGCACAAATTCCTTTCTTTTACTTGACAAAAGCAAATCTGTACGATACAATCAAGTTGAGCTTTGGTTGTCGTACAGACAGCTTGCAGTCGGCGGTTTCGTCGGCTGCTTTTTTTATTTTATTAAGCCTTTACATTTAAAATCATAGTACGCTGCTTTGACAGCCTGCGTTTCTCTGAGCTTGTCCGCATCGTTACAATGTCTTTCAGCTCTGCGTTTTCTCTTCAGTTCCTCAGATTTATGTAACTGATTAACACCAAGTGCTATTAACGCTGCACCTGTAAGAAATATCAAGAGTGGTACTATCCACCTTCCGCCTGTTGTTGACAGGCAGGACCCTGCCAAGCAAAGTGCTCCTCCTGCTGCTATGATCAGCTTTTTTGTTTGCTGCATTTCTTCACCTCCCCTGTTTTTCTATATCTATTCCCTGCCGCACCAATGCTTTTCCGAAAGTCTGCAATGCTTCGTTAAGAATTTTCTTATCCGGCTGACCTCCGTGAATTCGAACAGTTATACCATTAAACTTATATTCCTTTACAGTTTCATCCATATAATCAGCCTCCTTTCTAATAGATACGGCTTTTACGTTTTGTCCTATAACCAACCCATAATTAAGCAGCAGAGTAACTGCCTTAATTAATGTGAATGGAACGTTTTGGATAAGGGGTATTTTTTTATTGTGCATTTTTATGTTCGGTAAAGCTGCACACTCCCCTGCTGCTTAATTATGAGTTGGTTATTGTATTTGATTATTTGCCATAAAAAAAGATTAAATTATTTAATATTAATCTTTATCTTATCAAACTTTGCTCTGGCTTTTATCAGTTCTGCCAGAGCAGTTGTTAGTTCTGCAGTCAGATGCATTCCGTCAAAACTCTTAAAAGAATTTTCTTCCTTAGCTATACCGTCAGCTATACGATTTATAGCATCATCTACTTTTTTAATATCAAACATCTTCTCACCTGCCTTTGTTAATGGATAGGTTGTCCATACTGATTTGTTAATCCTAAAAGAATGATGGACCACCATTTCACCCATCAATTAATCTTTAATAATTCCTGCAATTACAATTTCATCAAATACTTTTAAATCGTCATCCCATATTATTTCAAGTCCAGGGTTGACAGTTTTCATTTCTTTGAATGCTTCTTTACTTGACAATATTAAAATTAACCCATATTTATTTGGATTAAATCCTAATTGTTTATCCATCAATATCATCCCTACCAATTTCAATTTTGTTCATTTTGAGTTCGTTATTTGTAAAAATATTTTGACTTTAATTACAAGTAATGCTATAATTAAATTGCTCTTATTAGGGCGGAAAGGAGATTGCTCATCTTGGAAGCAATGTTTTATTCGCCCTGTTCTCTTAAATATAGTTTTAACCTGTATTTTCATCAGCTAATGGGCACTAAAAATATAGCAGAACCAAAACTGCTTAAGTGATGAAACATCCTATAGAAACATAAGGTCAATTTATGTGATTTGCTAAAACATTATGGGCTAATAGAACGTAATGGTGTAACATTTCTGCAAGGTGTTAAGAGTAAACAAATTTGGATGAAATCTCAGTTATAATTGACCTATAACTGTTTTTTTATTAATACATTTTCTACTATTGTAGAGTAGAAGGCAAAAAAATAAGATCCATTGGTATTCCTGTAATTTTACTAATTTTTTGTAATTGAACAGAAGTAGGACTTGTTTTTCCGTTTTCCCAATTCCAAACAGTAGCACGACTAACTCCCAATTCATTAGCAAGTTCCTGCTGTTTAAGTTTAACATTAACTCGGCAAGCTTCTAAGGTAATTTTAAAATCATAATCTGCATTAGTCATATAAAAACCTCCTTTCGTTATGTTATGCACACATTCTACCATAGTAGAATACAATTGTCAATACAAAAGTAGAAATTTTTTTAATATATGTTGACTTTTTTCTACTTTTACTGTATTATCCATTATAGAGGTGTTCCCTATGAATTCAGATGACAAGCTTATTCAAGAAGAACAAAAAAGAATTTTTTCTAAAAAACTCAATTATTATATGGCACTAAACCACAAACAACAAGATGATATTGTTAATGACTTAGGAATAAACAAATCAACAATATCAACTTGGTGCAGAGGAACCAAAATGCCAAGAGTTAATGCAATACAACTCCTTGCCGATTATTTTGGTGTAGGTATATCCGACCTCATTGAAGATAAAGATATTAATAATGCAACCAATAATATATCGCTTAAAAAAAAGACTTTCATTAACAAAATTATAACTCTTGATGAAGATACTTTTGACCGTTATGTTCAGATATTAGATTTGATTGACAAAGAAGATTAATATATCTTTCAAATTGTTCATCTGTAAGATTATTAATTCTATTTATAAAGTTATCTATCTTTTCCTGAGGAATTTGATTTGTGTTATTCATTATGTAATACCCCTTACTGTAAATTGAACATTCGTTCTATAATCATTTATAGCACAAATGTTTTGATTTGTCACTACCTCTTGCGAGGAATGTCCAACGCATTGGACACTTCTATGACTT
>ERZ808040.812-NODE-812-length-24356-cov-6.210594_pt1 | contig 24356 bp, 16 predicted proteins | sample MGYA00380191_ERZ808040 | MGnify/ENA primary metagenome ERZ808040 (study PRJEB31490, sample SAMN06133395) | mouse gut metagenome | isolation source: J6 | host: mice | place: China: Chengdu | collected 2015-05 ...
AGAAGATTTGATGATGTTTTGCACTATTCAATGCCATCCAGGGAAGATATCCGCAGGCTGTTTGAATTGAGGATTGGCGTATTTGACAGAGACTTTGTAGCATCTGAACAGCTTATTGACAAAGCCACCCCATTAAGCCATGCTGAGATTATACGAGTATGCGATGACGCAATCAAGATTTCCATTCTTGAAAACTCTTCCGTCGATGAAAGCATTCTTTCCAAACTTATCTTCGATAGGATTGCGGCCTACTCTTCTAAGGAGGCATAAGCAATGGCAAAGAATATTTTCTTGCAACATACTGCTACTCCCCTGCCATATGCATCCCAGAGTGGAGGTGGCGGTCCAAAGTATCCAATTCGGAATGATCCTGATGCCCATGCAAAATTTATAAGCCGCAAGCTACAAGAAAGCAGAGCCCAGGACCTCACACAGCGGCAGGTTGCGGCGATTCGCTATAAAGACGGTCTATATTTGGAGTTTTCTGGTGCTGTCCGGCATGATTTAGCCATTCAGAAATTAGAAAATCTGCAAAAAGGAATTCGTCTTTCAAATGTGAAAAGAGATAACGGCATCGTTAGAGCAACCGTCTACATCCCTGCTGGTCAGGAGACATATTTCCTTGAAAAAGTTCAGGCATATGGAATGCCAGTTGGGGACGAGGAAAACCCAAAAAATAACGATCTTGTAAGGAGCATTGAAAATGTTCGATTAGCCATGTTAGATTCTTTTTGGTTCGGCGACACAGCAACCATGCCCGATGAAACTCCAGTATGGTGTGAAATCTGGTTGCGATTTGAGAAGAATGATAGTTCTGTGGCGGAACTCAACTTTATAGCTTGCTGTAATACATTAAGAATTGAATTAAACACAAGGCATATCTTATTCCCAGAAAGAATCGTCCGATTAGGAAAGGCAAATAAGGAGCAACTCAAAAACTTGATTTTAATGTGCGACTATATTGCTGAGATTCGTCGAGCTCCCGAAAGCACAAACTTCTTCGATGACCTTTCAGGGAAAGAACAGGCCGAATGGGTTGATGAGTTGCTTCAACGCACTACATTCCATGACACGAATGTAAGCGTTTGCCTGCTAGATACAGGCTTATCGGCTGAACATCCTCTGTTATCTCCAGCCGTTCGTGAGGGCGACGTTCAAACTGTCGAAAATGCCTGGGGAGTCGGTGACCACTATGGCCACGGAACTGAAATGGCGGGTGTAGCCTTGTTTAATGACTTGAAAGGCTGCCTTTCTGGTAGCGAGGCTCTACATATTTTACACCGGCTTGAATCTATAAAAATATTACCTCCACGCAGCGAAAATCCGCCCGAATTATATGGTGCCATAACTGAACAAGCTGTAGCATTGGCCAAAATCGCCAATCCAAACGCAGAGCGGGCCATATGCATGGCTGTAACCTCATCCGAATATGGAACAATAGACGGTAGTCCAACCTCCTGGTCTGGGGCGGTTGACAGCATTGCTTCTGGAGCTGAAGGAAGCGGAGAAAAAAGGCTTTTCTTCATCAGCGCCGGAAATGTTGAGCCCTCTGAATTGAGAGAGGCAGGATTTCCAAATGCAAACATCCTACATTGTGTTGAAAATCCCGGACAGGCGTGGAACGCTTTAACCGTTGGTGCTTACACAAAAGATATTGCTATCCAAGATGAGCGGCTTACAGGATTTGTGCCTGTGGCGGATGTAGGTGAGTTATCTCCATACAGCTCAACCTCAGTCAATTGGGATAACAAGTGGCCTGTGAAACCTGAGATACTGTTAGATGGCGGAAATGTCGCTACGAATGGAACTGATTATACCAATTGCCCTGATTTATCCCTGCTTACTACTAATCGATATCCAATCATTAGATTGTTCTCCACAATTTGGGGAACAAGTTCAGCTACAGCACAAGCCGCTTGGATGGCCGCCCAGTTACTTGCAGAGTATCCTGATATTTGGCCTGAAACTGTGCGGGCATTGCTTGTCCACTCTTCGAGATGGACAGATAGAATGTTGCACCAGTTCTGTAGCAACAGGTTAAAATCCCAAGGAATACGGAATTTATTGAGATCCTGTGGTTATGGCATTCCTCATTTAGAAAAAGCAATTCAATGTCTTAATAATTCTGTAAATATGATTATTCAAGGCGAGATACAGCCGTATGAAAAGAGCGAAGGCTCTGCCCATACAAGAGAAATGCATCTTCACACAATACCATGGCCGGTTGAAGTCCTCCAAAGTTTGGGCGAAACTGAAGTGGAGCTGCGCATTACATTATCGTACTTTATTGAACCAGGCCCTGGCGAAATAGGATGGAAGAACCGATATCGTTACCCCTCTCACGGCTTGCGATTTGATCTTATAAACACTAATGAATCTGTTGAAGGTTTTAAAAAACGCATCAATGTCAAAATGCGCGGTGATGACCCAAAGGATAAGGGCGACGGGAATAGCGGAAGCGGCCGATGGTTCTTGGGGCCTGAAAATCGGGATGTGGGTTCTATACATTCAGATTTTATCAAGACCAGTGCGGTGAATCTATGCAATACAAATGTGATAGCTGTATATCCAGTGATTGGATGGTGGCGGGAGCGCAGTTATTTGGGAAAATGCGATAGTACAGCACGATATTCCTTGGTAGTCTCACTCTCTACTCCTAAAAAAGACGTTGACTTGTATACAGCAATTGTGGATAAAATACCTAACTATATTCAGACGGAGATACCTACATCGTAAAGGAAGCAGTGATAGATTGGATCCTTCAATGATTATGACCTAGTCAGCTTAATTAGATACCCCACAAGAGTTTTGCGTATTGTAAAAATTTCCGTTTCATGTTAACCTCACTGCTTAATGTGCGATGAGGTTAACGTTTTAGCACATGAAAACTTTATAAAACAGCAAAAAGATATGATATTGACAAAGACTGCACTTTAAGCTCAACGCAAGGGGGCGATTCAATGGAATTGATCTACATGTATTTGGGAAACATCAATCGACCTCTGCAAAATCAGGGGATCTATTTTGGGAATAATTTCCTGGTAAATTACAACCCGGAAAGTCGGGAGCTTACCATCACCAAGCGGACAGACGTCAAGCCCTGCATTTATGGAAACCGTATCGAGAGTTTTGACCTGTTGATAGGACGAAACGGAACCGGAAAGTCCACGATACTGGACCTTCTAGGGCTTCCTCGCCAGAACAGGATGGAGTTTCTGGCAGTCAAAAAAGAATCCTTGGAAACTACGGAGCGATACACCTGGTTTGCCTTATACTACATACAGGACGATTTGTTTGCTGTAAGAGGGCTATTGGGCAAATATGCTGAATTTTTTGAATGCAGATGAGGAGTTTTGGCAGCCGTTCTACTCTGCTGCCTTCCGCTATGATCTGAAAAACCAGCATGTTCTACCTAATCATCAATATTTGCAGTTCGTTCCCGACAGCAAGGATGAGGAACGCTGTGCTAGTGACAATCTCTTCTATGTACTGTATGAACCGGAAAGCGGTGCTGATTGGTACAGTAAGCCCTATGGCACACCGAAGTCGGATACCGGCGGTGATTTTGTCTGCCAGCGCATCTACGCCGGACACAGCGGCTACGAAGGGATCACTCGATATCTATATGATTCCGTCCACAACCACGAATTTGCATCAAAAATGGCCAGCAAGCCAGGGACAGAAATCACAATTAAAATCTATCAAGGGGACAAGGCAAACTTTACCCGGTTTGCCAGCGAGGATGTTGACAAAATTCTCGATCACTCTAGCAGTGGTTGGAAGATTGCAGGCAGGCTGCTCTATGGGGATCGAATGTCGCTGTTAGATTCCGCATCAATTCAGTTTCCGTGGGCGCATTCTAAAAAGAAGGAAGATTCCTTTACCCATCGGGAGCGAATGGTATTGATCTATCTGGAGGAGTTGGCTTGCTATTCGATTATGCAAAAGGAGACGTGGACAGAAGTTTATCAGGGGGAGAATACTTATACCCAACGGAAGGAATATCTTCTGGGTCTGCTGGAGGACTTCGATCAGGCGGACCATTTTCTTGCCAAAGAAATGATAGCGGGAATTGAGGACATTCCGGAGCGTTATTTTGTGGATGGCACCAAAGCGGTCATTCCACTACACGATATGCGGGAGGGAAACTTCCTCACAGCGTTAGCCCAGGGGCTAGACAAGAGTTTGCTTGCGGAGCATGAGATTAACCACCGCTATTTCATACGTCTGTCCTTTGCCGGAATTAGCACCGGCGAGGCTCAATATCTGGATTTGCACGCCGCGCTTTATCACGCAATTAAGACCTATCGGCACCGCAAGGGCGATACCTGTGTTCTGCTGTTGGACGAGCCAGACTGCCGGTTTCATCCGGAGTGGTCCCGCAATTTTGTCCTGAATTTGACGGAGTTGTTGAATACGGATGTGTTCCGGGATTACCGCTATCAGGTAATCATCAGCACCCACTCGCCCATGCTGGTCTCAGATGTGCCAAAGGAGTCCGTCCATTGCCTGTACCGAGATGAGAGCGGCAACATTACCATCCGGTCTTCCGACTATGGCCTGATGAGCAATCTCAACGATTTGATCACTGACAGCTTTTTCGCTGACTCTATCTTTGGTGCCTATGCAGAGCGGTACGTTAACAAACTGATTCAAGACATTAATGTTGCAGATCAGCCGTCGGAATTTGTGCCAAAAGCCCGGCTGGAGGCGTTGCACGGTCGTCTGGAGCGGATCGAGGACTCGGTCATCCGGGAAAGCCTTGACCGACGGCTCCGCAGATTGGAGGCGAGAAACCAATGATTCGGATTTATATTGACCGACTGCCTGAACTCCGAATCTGGTATGCAGAACAGACGATCCCTCTGATTCGCAACAAACACCTGCGCCCAGGTGTGCAGATCAAGGCCGACCCTCTGTCTGTGACATTTTCTCAGCACCTGAGCACGCTGTCAGAGGACACTATCCGAGACATCCTGCTCACCCCGCTGGAGGAATTGTGCAAACAGTATGATTGGATTCGGGAATACGTCATGCTGTGTGATGTGACGGCCTTCTATCCCTCCTTCCGAGAGAAGCATCCGGGGCACAGAGTGAGCCGTGCCCGAGCAGAATATATTGACCAATATTGTGACTGCACGTTTTTTCAAGAAGCGTTCCAAGAAACGGGCAAAACATATGCAATGGCAGTCAAAAACTGGGGAAATTTGGATGATGTGATACAGCGGGCCAAAGCGAGACGCAAACTTTTGGACAGTGCAATCGCACAGAAGTTTGATTATTCGTTTTTGCCTGACGAGATTCGAGGGACACTGGTGGAAAAAATGGAGATTTCCGTCTGTCCCTACTGTAATCGGCAATATATACAGCCCGTTACTATTGATGGGAAGAAACGCTATCTGGGTGATCTGGACCACATTCTGCCCAAGTCGTTTTATCAGCTGTTTTCCCTGTCCCTGTGGAACTTGACGCCCAGCTGTAAAGCCTGCAACCAAATTTTCAAGAAAAATCGGGGGGCGCGGGTGCTAAACCCCCAGGAACGGGGGTTTGACAAGGACTGCTTACTGGTGCTGGAATACCACAGTGTGCGGGAGATGATAGGCATGGAACCACCTGCTAGGATGCAATGGGAAATCCAGCCCTCCGCGAGTTCCGACGATAGGGATCAGATGGAGAACAACCTGCATATTTTCCGGCTTAATGAGATTTACGACTTCCATCGGCGCGAAATCCAGAAAACCCTGCGGCGTCGGTATCTGAAGGTATCCTCGGGTTACCGGAAGAGCTTGAACCGGGTCCTTCCTATCTCGGACGATTCGTCGCTGTGGTATGGTGTCAGCCTAGAGCCGTCCAAATTTCAAGAGGAAATACTTTCTAAGGCGATTTATGATACAATATTTCACAATTGAAATGATTTATGATCTTACTTTATACATGTCAGACGATTCATTATTGATTCTTTGAGTCAGATATCAAATGCAAGACAAAACTTAGACTTTTGAGCAAATCTTAGAAATCAAAAAATTCGCCGCCATCATCGCATTTTGTGCGATGATGGCGGTTGGCCGCTAAAGCAACCAAGTCTGCAAAAGCGGAATTTTTCGCAGACCACGCAAGCTGTGGATTTTAGCACAGGTTAATTCTCGGAAGAATCCTGGGCGCCAGCGGGGGCCTTGAGCAGATAGGAGCAGACGACTTGATAGAGCGTCTTGCGCAGGTGGGGCAACCCCCGCTTAGTGGTAGGATTGCTCTTGGAAATGTGCTTGCCGGTCCGGGCTGGAAAACATCTCGTTTACCCCCGGAAAAACCTTGTGCGCGAGAGAAATGAGGTTATTTTGCAGTGCCACCACGTTCTTCATGTACAAATTGTACTGCCGTGAGACCAGCTTCAGCGACTCTCTGATTGCCTCCATGGGTGTACATTCTCGCAGTTCTGTCCAATTATCAAGCCCGTATTTGGCAATTTTTTTAGCGTCCGCTTTGTCAGTCTTGATCTTTCGGATGGAACCGCCGCCGCTCTGGTTGACCAGGGAGCCTCCCGCCCCGAACGTGACGCTGATAAAGTCAGGACGGATGTCCTTCAGCCCGTCCAGGGCCTTATAGATGCTGTCCATCGGAGCGGTTCAGTCAATGCTTTCTCTCACCATTTCGTTATAGGGAGGGTGTAAATTGAAAGTCGTATTTCCAAGTGGATCGGGGATTTAATCGCGTATATGGTTTTCTAAAGCTCAATGGGATTGTAAGGGTACTCAAAGCATTCAATTATCCTTCTAGCTTCTGACCTAAAGAAAACACTGTTTACCCTATCTTTCTTTGAAGGCTTCATGCTCACTGATCTCCACGTAAGCTTTCTTTAAGTCAACCATCAGTAATTTGATATTCTTACCGCTGACAACGGATAGTAAAGATAGGGTTGTGGGTGATGCACTACAGTTTGTTTTCCATAGCCTTTTCAAACATGTGCTGACTTTTTCGTACCCCCGCTCTGCATCCAGTTCACTCTCCATCACCTGTCGCAGCGCATCCCTGAGCATTTCCTCCATCGCATCTATAGTAGAGGAAAGTGACGATAATTTATACACATAACATACGCAGATCCGCTCACTTTTTATTATTCCGTCTCTACATAAAGTGCTGCAATCTTTATGCCTTCCCGATCCAATTCCACAACCACTGTTTTCCCGTACAGCCCCTCCAATTCCTTTGCCGGGAGTACATCATACGATTCTGCTGACCACCTATAGACTGGCGTATTGGGGTCTACATTTCCCAAGAAATCACTTGTCTCTCCCTGAGAAATAGATAGCAATCCATCTGAGCAGGAAATTTTAGCATCTTCATAGACACCGTCTCTGGGGCCGTTTGTATCAACCTTATAGAGCAGTTTCAGCCGTTTAGGCTTCACAGTATTCTGCCCCAAGTTCTGTGTCTCCAGACCCCAGACGCTTTCCAGTCGTTTTTCTTTCCACAGGTACAGCCCGGCACTCAGAGAGGGTTTGGTCAAATCGATTTGTCCCTCCTTTCCCTGTTCAATAGTCTTGTACGTATATACACCATCTAAATATACATAGTCGCCCGTCAGAAACAAGTAGCGGTTTAAGCTTCGGCTTTCCGGCCAATCTTCGCCTTCATTATCTCCACCGCCAAGAATTCCCCAGGGCCTCTTTTCACGGCTCTCGCTTTTCCCCTTTCTCGCCAGCTTATTTTCTTCCCGCTCAATAATGATACCTGTGATAAAAGCGGCTAAGTCCAGCAGAAAAGCCAGAATCAAAGCAAACACCGCCATCTGCCAGTAATACGATGTGAGATAAATTAGCCCCTGTTCGGCAGCATTGTGATTGGTCAAATACCGTTCCACAGTTCGATCCAGCTCCCTAGTGGCTTCGCTGCGGTCAAAAAGCAGAGAATCGTTTTCTGTAAGGGCAGATATATCACCATTATATGTGGGCAACCCACTGATCCTGAATTTCAACTCGTTAAACTGCGCGATCCAGGTTGCGGCCCAGTTATCATCGACAGCCTTATCATCCTGAATGTCAGGAGATGCACTGGCTTCGGGCAAGCCGCTCACTTCGAGGGATTCGCTGATCTCAGGCAAATCGCTCACCTGGGGGGAATCGCTGGCCTCAGGCAAACTGCTCGCCTCAAGGGATTCGCTGGCCTCAGCCGAGCTGCTTACCCCGGCGGATTCACTGGCCGCAGGACTGCGATTGCCATTGTCCGCCATGCCTGCTATGCTCCCCCGCACAGGCAAAAGATTTCCTTCCGCCAATTCTGACACCAACTGCTGAAGTTCCGCCTTGGCGACCTTCATCTGACGGCGCTTTTCCAAATTGTTGATGAAGCTATTCATTAACGACATGAATTCCTGATATTCGGCACCGTTCTCTTCGCTCAAGTTTTCGGCACTTTGTAGACGGTCAAAAATCTCTGTGGACAGTGCCATCAGTCGCTCTAGATCCGGATTCGGCTGGAACAGCTCTCTTTGAATCTCCCGAAGATTTGTCCCAACGAAATAACTATCCACCCCCTCCTCTGCCATGCCCAGAAGGGAGGCGTAATAATTAATCTGCTGCAACGCATCTTGATAATCCTGTTGGCGCTGCTGCAGCTCGTCAAGCCGGTCAACGCTGCGGCTCCATGCGTTGGAGGCTGTCGTCATCGCATTTTGATAAGGAGCCGGATCGGCATCCTCCGGTCTGTTGTTATAGCGATACTCCGCGTTTTGAAGATTGGTCAGATATCTGTCTACAGCCTGCTGAGCATCTTCGATCTGTCCCGCGAGACTGGAGATATTGGCCTGAAAGCTTCCCTGTTGCGTGGTAAGAATATCCTGTGCCTGTTGCCGTACACTCTGTTCAGCATTTTCTGCCATAGCCAGCTCCATCGCCTGGATCACTGTTCCCATTTCGCCGGCCGCAGCACCTCCATTGGTCACATAGAGCGTCCTCTCCTCCGTCCAGTTTGGTGCAGTGATCTCAGCCTTGTCCTCCCTCATAGCTGCCGCTTTGTCATACAGCTGCAGAATCTGATTCGACATTTGCTGGCTCAGCTCCTCGTCATACCGTTCCGCATAGCTGTCAGCCGCAAACAGCTGGTCCCGATATGCCTCCTGGGCCATCAGCTGGCTTTTCGTGTCCCAGGAATCCCGGTAACCCTGGCCCGCGATGTACAGGAAGCTGAACCACGAAGAGCAAAACATAACAATAGCAGAAAAAATGAGCAAAAGTGCCTTCTCCGGTATCTTTTGAGACTGTTTCAGAAAATGCGGCAGGGAAAAGTTCAGCCCCAGCAGCAAGCCTTGGATGCCCAGGGAAGCCGCGTATGCCTGCCATCCCTCCGCAAAGGTGTACTCCCTCATTCCCTGGGCAGTGGACCAGAACGATACCGCCGCAAGCAGGACTGTGCAGATTCTCAGCAGCATAATGATATTCGGCTTCTCCGAAGCATCCGCCGCTTCCGTATCCCTCAGATTTTGGATTTTGTCCTGCCCTGCGGTATTTTCCCCTCCTTTTTCGCTGACTGGTTCCTTCTCCTTATGCGAAAAGTCCTGGAGCTCATCATTCATGTGTTCGTTCATTGTGGCCTTCCTTTCTTCCAAATACGGTGCCTGCTTAAGTTAGCAAAGGAACCGCCTTTACATCCGCTCACTTTATCCACTTCACACTGGAACATTCTTTTCAGCTTTTCGATGATATACTCCGCAAGTCCATCCTTATCCCCCGGCAATAGCAAAGAAAACAGGGATGTAATTAAGCTTTCAATTTGCAACCCTCGGAATACGCCAAAGATAATCTGAGTTAAAAACTCAAGCAACTCAATAAAAATCAATTTGACGATTCGCCTGAAAAGAGATTCTGGCCGCCCACATTCCTCCAAAGTAAGCCGTACCATCTCGAACGCTGTCAATAAAAGCAAAATAAGGACAATCGAAAAAAGCAACCTCGCCCAGCTATTTGAAAGGATTGCTAAGGCAAAGTCATCAGTGGTTATACTATATAGTCCAAGCAGGCTTATCAGCAGCAATGCAATCGGGACGGCATAGGCATCAAAAAAGTTAAAGTTCTGTGGATCATCATTTTCTCTCAGCAGGGCCTCCTTTCCCAGCCTCATTTTTCTGATAAATGCCCAAAGAATGTAAAGAAGCAGTAAAATCGACAGGATCCCTACCGCCATAAGGGCTATATAGGTGGCCAGAATCAATAGAGGGGAATCACCTTTTTCCGGATTATTGCCACTGGTTTTATCCGGGCGGTCATTTTTATTTGCGTCTTCGATTTGCGACATCAGATTTATGGCTGCTGCTACCCATTTCTCAAAATTGTTTTCTGGCTTCCTTACGTTTCGCTGATTTTCTGTATCTCCCTGAATTTCATCCACACTATTGACAGTTTGGCTATCAAGCTCGCTAAGTTCTATTCCTCTTTGCATCCAGAAAGGGAAAAAGTACAATATTACTATAAATAGAGCAAGGATAACGACCGCTATGAAAAGATCAATACCTTTGCTCTCATAAATTCTCCGGAATATACTTTTGTGACTCTTTCCATCACCATCTATACCCAGCTTCTCTTGATCCTGGTCTATATAACTTTGCCGCTCCTCAGTGTTCCCTTTTGAATGCCCTGGTGACTTAATTCTTATAGCGGTAGCAGCATCGGCGGCATCGGCATATCTGCGCCACTCCTGCTCCAGCTTCTCGTTGCATTTCGTCCGCATACTTGCCCGGCGGGATTCAAATTCCTCCCGTTCTTGTTCCAGCCTGGCTTCGTACGTCTGCCGTTCTTCCTCCAGCTGCGCCTCGTAGTTCTCTCGAATCTCCTTGAGCTGGGCCTTATGTTTCCGCCGCGCCTCTTCCTCCTGTATCTCATAACGTTGCTGGAGAGTCTTCAATTCCTCTCCGTGTTCTATTCTCTCTTTCCCTTTCTCATGACGGATTTCCGCCCGTTCCTTCCTGTACTCTCTCCAGGAATTGAAACGCTCCGTCCAGTATTGCCTGCACGCATCTCGCTGTTCCCGGCGTTTTTCTGCCGCCGCATTCCTGCGGGTACGCTTTTCCTCTGCATCCCTTCTCCGGCGCTCTCTCCTGGTCTCCTTGTCCTCCCTGCGCTTTTCTCTGGCCGTCTGCTGAGCCTGTTCCCAATCCTGCTGAGACCAGCGCAGCATCCGGACCATCACCATAACCAGACACACCAGAGATACCAGAAACAGTCCGCACCACACCACAGCCCACACAGACGGCAGCTCCAGGGGCCAGCGCAGACTCCATTCCAATGCCAGCCCCAGGACCGCCATGGAAATTATGAGAGCACAGGCAAAAAATTCGGCCTTCCTATCGTTTACCCGCTCTGTGATCCCGGGAATCAGCTCCAATGAAACGAAGAAAAGACAGGTAAGATGCACCGCTTCCAGCGTCAATTGCGGAAACACGCCCTGCGCATAGATACCGACCAGTATCAGTGCCAGCAAAGTGGGAATTGCTGGGAAGATCAGCGTCTTAATTTTTTTCCAGATAGAGTAAGAATCCTGCATTTGTTATCATCTCCTTTGTTCTCATGCAGCCTGAGGGCATTTTGAGTGATAAAAAATACAGCCCGCACCTCTACATGGACAACAAAAATCGTCAATCCATATTTTGAGGCGCGGGCTGAGCCCGGAATAGTTTGGGAAAAATACGTTATGCTCTGGCCATGATCATTGTTGTGGTGTAATTGCGCGTATCACCGTTTCCATCTTTGCCTGCATAGGCATAGACAGACGCAACATAGTAGCGGCCGACTATGCCTTGATACCGGAAAAGGTCTCTGTTAAATACAGTGCCGGACCCCATCATGACCGGATAATCTGCGCTTTCATAAAGAGCCACACGATGAAAATCCTTCCCATCCTCAGACTCATACAGGAATATTGTCTTGACCCCAATCTCATCCATAAAACCACAACCTGTTACATGAGCTGAAATCACTACTACCCCGTTTTTATCAGGAAGCACAGACCCACTATAGCTGTTGAGATACAAACTGGAGTAAGTAGCTGCGGAGGCTGATGTACACAAGATGCTGCCAATCATAATAAGCGCCAGAATTCCACTGATTATTCTTTTACCGGAATTCCTCATAAAAATTCATCCTTCCCAATAAATAGAATCAATCATATCTTTTAGTTCCTGCTCAGAAACTACTCCATGCACTTGACATTCAAAATCGCCATTTACCCAAAGCGCTTTCCAGCGCTGAAAGTCGGATGAAAGATAGTGTTTGATTCCTTTCACAATACGAGGAACCACATCACCATGCTCTTTCTCCACAGAATCATGATTTTGCACTGGAATTTCTCTGTACTCCATGTGCAAAAAGCCGTCCTCACAGGAGTAATCTGCGTAGAGACATACTCCAGTAAACCAACGATTTGCTGTAACAGAGACCAGCTCAAACCGCTCAGGAATCTTTTTCGGCACGAGGGGCGCTTCGATCCCGAAGGCAGCCATAGCCTCCTCCAGTGAGTCAAAGTTCATTTCCTCTCCTTCGCTCAATGGATTTTTCTGCACCGAGGCGAAGGACGCAGATTGACCTCCCAGGCCAAAAACCTCCGAAGTCCAACGGGCGATTGTAGAAAATACGTCCAGGCCCATTGCCTGGGCTGTCGTGCATAGCAACAGCATCAGTGCAGCGGCAATCACGATTATTTTCCCCAACGCCAGCCGAGACCGTCTCTTCTTAACTGAAACTGTCTTTTCCGGAACCGTCTCAGTCCTCACTGCATCAAAAACCGGAGCGTACCGCTGGTGAAAGTTCTTCAAACTCTCCTCCACGTCCAACTCCACTGGAAGCGGGCTTACCTCGTCCAACTGTTCAAGGAGTTCGCTCAGCGCCTCACTGTCGATTTCCTCATCTTCCCGTTGAAACAAAAGGCTTTCCAACTGGTCTTGAAGCTGTTTGTCTGGGGATTCATGATGAATTGTATGCCCTAGGATTTGTCCCAAACGATCCTCAGCACTGCCGAATGCCGACTCTTTTTGGACATCAGACATCTATTTACCTCCTCACTATATATATTTGTCGAATCGTGTCGAATGTAACATATCCTCTATAAAAATTTATTTTTTCTCCATCAAATCATAGCAATGCTGCTTAGCCCTTTTCAAACGCATCCGACATGCTGCTGGTGTGCACCCCAGTTGAGCGGCAATCTTTTCATGAGGAAGTTCTTCTTCAAAATAAAGGCGAAGCAGTTGTATTTCCTCTTCTTTCAACCCTGGCGGTAGGACTGATCGAAAATCGGGCGAAGGCTCCTCCAACGTTGGTTCATATTCCAAATGTAAAGGAACCTCCAATCTATAATATGCTTTCTGCCTCTCATTTCCAACCAAATTCTTTACCGTAACAACCAGCCAGCCTTTGATGTTTGGATGATGTTTCAACTTGTCATATTTAGTCAGCATTCTCAGAAACGCAGCCTGAACGATATCGTTCGCCAACTCCCAGTCATCTAACAACCTATATGCAATTTTAACCATCGTCTCATAATTTTCCAAATAGATCTTGTCAAACCAGTCCTCAACTCTATTCATAGAGTTCTCCCCCTGCTTCTAAATAGTTCTAGTTGAGTTGCCTAAATCATTGATGCGCAGACCCAAATTTGCTCACATTGCTTAGTTTCTAAGGTATTTAATATATTATTATATCACCTTATGGTCTAAAATACAACTGCGCTTATTTCAATATCAGGACACGAAAAATCTTTAAATTTTCCATTTAAAAAAATTTGCCGCCAGCATCGCACAAAGTGCGATGCTGGCGGTTTGGTCGCCAAAGCAACCAAGCCAAATCGCATATATCTCTGAACCAAAGTCAAATTTTAAGGGGGGCGTTTTACTGGTAACTTGGTAGGCACCTGACCAGGGGACCCCAGTCAATTCTTTTTATAAGTACAAAAATCCCCAAGGATTTATTAGGAATCGGCACTTTCTGAAAGGTTAAAATCAGCTATGGGGGTATAGCTCAGCTGGGAGAGCGCTTGAATGGCATTCAAGAGTCCTGCAAATAAATGTCAAGCCCTAAAATGAGAAAATTTTGAGGGGGTAAAAAAGGGTATAACAAACCAAGCCTGCAAAAGCGGAATTTTTCGCAGGCCACACGAGCTGTGGATTTTAGCACGGGTTAACTCTCAGAATATTCCCGGGCGTCAGCCGCAAGGAGACACTCTTTCACGCGGGCATAGTAGATACGCAGGAACTTGTTCTGGGCGGCGGTCATATAGACGAAATACGGCTTGCCTTCGGCCCGCTTCTTGTCCAGGAACTGGTAGACCGGCTCATCAGCGGGGGCCTTGAGCAGATAGGTGCAGACGATTTGATAGAGCGTCTTGCGCAGGTGGGGCGAACCCCGCTTGGTGGTCGGATTGCTCTTGGAAATGTGTTTGCCGGACTCGTCCACTGCCGGATCGACGCCGGCGAAGCTCACAATGGAGCTGCGGCGGGGGAAGCGGCGCACGTCGCCAATCTCAGCCATCAGCTGAGGAGCAGTCCTCTCACCCACGCCGTACATAGCCCGAACGGTTTTGTACTCCGGCAGCTGCCGGGCCAGGCGGTCCATCTCAGCGCGCAGGACAGCCAGCGCAGCCTTGGCTGAGGTCAGTTCTTTGGCTGCGGTGATAATAATCAGCTTGGTGTTGCTGTTCTTGGGCAGGGTCGTAATATGCCCGATGCTGTCGATGTACAGATCCGCCGCTTTGGAGCCGCTGAAATGATAACCCTTCCGCTTGCACCACTTGCGGTAACGCTCTGTAAAAGCGGCCTCGCTGATCAGGGCAATGCATTCACAGTGCCAGAAGGTCATGATGAAATCCACCCACTTTTGGCTACCATCGGCACGGTCCGGGCTGGAAAACATCTCGTTTACCCCCGGAAAAACCTTGTCCGTGAGAGAGATGAGGTTATTTTGCAGTGCCACCACGTTCTTCATGTACAAATCGTACTGCCGTGAGATCAGCTTCAACTGCTCTCTGATTGCTTCCATGGGTGTATATTCCCGCAGATCCGTCCAATTATCAAGCCCGTATTTGGCAATCTTTCTGGCGTCCGCTTTGTCAGTCTTGACCTTTCGGATAGAACCACCGCCGCTCTGCTTAATGAACAGCGGATTCATCACCGTGACACGGATGCCATGCTCGTGCAGGACTGCCACTACCGGCTCATGGTAACGGCCTGTGGCCTCCATGATCACCCGCGTGTCTTCTCCCAGCCTTAAGATGTCATGGGCCATCTGCTCCAGACCAACCTCGGTATGGGGATATTCCCTTGGCTTCAACACAACTTGATTCATTGGCTGCAGAGCCATCATCATGCTTTTCCCCTTGGATACGTCAATTCCTACTGCGTTCATGGTTTCCCTCCTGTGTGATTGACCAATGGCCTCCGCCTCTGTTCCTCGCCGCTTATTCAATCTCCTGACTGACCCGAGCGCACCACATCTGGAGTCTCGCCAAACCCCACCCGGCAAAACGGGTGAAGTTTACCCCGACGAGATGGCTCTACCTGCGCAAATCGAACGCTGCGAATGAGAGAGGCGGCTGACGGACTCTTGATCGGGCGTGTTGGCCCAAGGTCAGCGGTGTCAGGCCATTTACTCCCTCATTCTACAGCTTCAGCTTTGAGTCGACAAAAGACACGGCTGGCTGCCGTGCCTTTCACCGTAACTATATTGTAGGAGGTCAGCGGTTCGATCCCGCTTATCTCCACCAAACAAACCACAAAGCCAAGGCTTTGTGGTTTGAACTTTTTAAGGGAAAATCGAGAATCTGGATACCTGGACAAAAAGCCGCAGGGTGTGTTTCAATAGAAGCACACCCTGCGGCTTTTTATCAGCCCTCACCCACTTGGACAACAGACATTTTTATGATATACTTAACTTCACATTTCCATTAATTGAAGTAGAAACCGAAACGTGTGGTGCTTGACGGAATTGGAGGAACACGATATGCCAGAGCAGATCAAGGTGCGAGGCGCACGGGTACACAATCTGAAAAACATTGACGTAGACGTGCCTCTGAACCAAATCGTGGCCATCGCCGGGGTGTCCGGCTCCGGGAAGTCCTCCCTGGCCCTGGGCGTCTTATACGCCGAGGGCTCCCGACGCTACTTGGATGCTCTGTCCACCTACACCCGGCGGCGGATGACCCAGGCTGCGAAAGCCCAGGTGGACGAGGTGCTTTACGTCCCTGCCGCCCTGGCCCTCCACCAGCGACCCGGCGTCCCCGGCATCCGCTCCACCTTCGGCACCGGAATCGTGCGCACCGTGGACGAGTCCACCCTGGTGCCGGACGAGTCGCTGTCCATTGACGACGGCGCGGTGGCCCCATGGCAGACCCTGATGTGGTCACTGATGAAGGACATCGCCCGGGAGATGGGGGTACGCACCGACGTGCCATTCCGGGAGCTGACGCGGTCGGAACGGGACATCGTGTTCCACGGCCCCGCAGTCAAAAAGAACATCATCTACCAGAACAAGACCAGCGGCGCGGCGGGGGCTATGGACTTCACCTACTTCAACGCCGCCTACACCGTGGAAAACGCCCTGTCCAAGGTGAAGGACGAAAAGGGCATGAAACGGGTGGAGAAGTTTTTGAAGCAGAGCATCTGTCCGGACTGCGGCGGCACCCGGCTGTCCGAGACGGCCAGGGCCCCCAGGCTCCGGGGCATTTCCCTGGACGAGGCCTGCAAAATGTCCCTGTCCGGGCTGGTGGAATGGGTGGCCGGGGTGCCCGTCTCCCTGCCTTCGGAAATGCGGCCCATGGGGTCGAGCATCTGCCAGTCCTTCCAGACCGTGGCCAAGCGGCTGATGGACCTGGGGCTGGGATACCTGTCCCTGGACCGGGCGGCGTCCACCCTGTCCACCGGGGAGCGCCAGCGGATGCAGCTGGCCCGGGCGGTGCGCAACCGCACCACCGGGGTTCTCTATGTGCTGGACGAGCCCTCCATCGGCCTGCACCCCTCCAACATCGTGGGGCTCACCGGGGTGATGCGCGATCTGGTGGCGGACGGCAATTCGGTGATCCTGGTGGATCACGACACGCAGATCTTATCTGAGGCGGACTGGCTCATCGAGCTGGGCCCGGAGGCCGGGGCCAACGGCGGGCGGGTGGTGGCCCAGGGCACGATCCCGGACATCGCTCATAATAAAGACTCCCAAATCGGCCCCTTCCTGGCCGGGACGGCGGATGTCCATGTCCGGGATCGGGCCAGGCCCGTCGAGCTGTTTGACCTGGGAACCATTCACCTGTCCACAGGGGCCATCCACACGGTAAAGCCCCTGGAGGTGGACATTCCCAAGGGGCGGCTGACGGCGGTGACCGGGGTATCCGGCTCGGGCAAGACCACCCTGATTTTGGAGAGCCTGGTCCCCGGCCTGACGGCGGCGGTGGGCGGGCAAAAGCCACCGGAGCACGTCCTAGCGGTGGAAGCGGCGGGCGTCCGGCAGGTAAAGCTCATCGACGCCACCCCCATCGGCATCAACGTCCGCTCCACCGTGGCCACCTATGCCAACGTCCACGACGAGCTGCGCAAGCTATACGCAAAAACCCCGGACGCCAAGCGCCTGGGGTTCAAGGCCGGGGACTTCTCCTACAACACCGGCAAGCTGCGCTGCCCGGTGTGCGACGGCACGGGCGTTATCGACCTGGACGTGCAGTTTCTGCCTGACGTGACCATCCCCTGCCCGGAGTGCCGTGGGTCCCGGTACGGGATGGATGCGGGCCGGGTGCGGCACGGGGAATGCTCTTTGCCGGATCTGATGGCCATGGATGTGAATACCGCTCTGGAGGTCTGCAAAGACATGAAGCTGGTCCGTCAGAGACTGCAGGTTTTGCAAGACCTCGGCCTGGGTTATCTGACGCTGGGCGAGGAGACCCCCAGCCTGTCCGGCGGCGAGGCCCAGCGGTTGAAGCTGGCCAGCGAGATGGGCCGGGCCCCGTCCGACTCCCTGTTCGTGTTTGATGAGCCAACGATTGGCCTGCACCCCCTGGATGTGCGCACCCTGCTGGGGGTGTTTCAGACGCTGATCGAGCACGGGGCCACGGTGGTGGTCATCGAGCACGACCTGGACGTGATCCACAACGCTGACTACATCATCGACATGGGCCCCGGCGGGGGCGAGGCCGGAGGCCGCGTGGTGGCGGCGGGGACGCCGGAGGAAGTCGCGGGAAATCTATACAGTATGACAGGGCGGTATTTATAACTTAATTATTTTATGATATGATATAGATTATTTGCAAGTATATTTCAGCTTTTGTTAGCACAATACGTAATCAATTGCTGTCTTGCTTGGAGGAATGAACATGGTTGATGGGAACAAGTTACTAAGTATAACCTGGAATCAATTTGAAGCATGCAACCCAGATACTCAAACGGCATTTGAAAATATGTGCCGGTTCTTATTCAATGCTTTTTTCTTTGAAGGAAAGGCTTTATTTCATTCCAATCCAAATAATCCTGGCATTGAAATTGCCCCGATTCTTCATAAAAAGTCGGGAAAAAGGATTAGCTATCAGGCCAAGTATTTTAGTACAATTGATTATTCACAAATCAAACATTCTGCTAAGAAATCAATTCAATACTATGCTGGAAAGTTGGATGCTATATATCTATATTGCAACAAAGATGTAACTACATCCAGCAAATCCTATCAAGATATTTGTAACTTGTTGTCTGCCCAAAATATCTCTTTGTTCCCTATTACCAATCAGACCATACTTGACCAAGTTATAAGCAATGAAACTGTATCATGGTATTATTTCGATTATCGTCATCTTACTTCAAAATGGTTTGAAAATCGTTTGCATCTGAGTTTAGCTGCATTAGGGCCAAGGTATAATGGGGATTTTAATGTCACTACAGGAACAGAGAACCAATTGGATATTTTTCTTTGTAACAACAGTGCGGTTGCTCAACTTAATGATTCAAAAAAAGAAGTCATTGAACAATTGGAAAACATACAATACAGACATCCTGATTGGGAAGAATCACTGCTGAGAATAATTAGCGTAATTTCATCAATAAGCGATGTGTCGCGCATGACAATTTCCGACTGTTTGTCATGGCCTGAAACACTCAACAAGCAATGTGCATCTGATTTTTCCTTAATTCGTAATTTGATTGCCGAAAAGAAACAGCTCTATATATCCGCAGAGGGAACTGATACTCATAAGTTACGGAATAATCTTTCAAAAGAAATCGACGAATTAGAGAATTTGATAGATATTTTGGATAATATTGGTTTAGGATCGTTCTCCCGTACTTTACTTCAAGAGAAAATACTCATTGTTCGAGGGGAAGCAGGTGTTGGAAAGTCACAACTCCTGGCTAATGCTGCTGAAAAGCTTAATAAAGAAGGACAATATGCCCTATTACTGCTAGGCAATAGCTTTTTGAGTGCTGAGCCGGTTGCTACCCAGATTACTCAGCAGATAGAAGTTGATTTCAACTTTTATGCGCTGCTACACAAGTTGGAGATACTAGGAGCGCAGGCAAACTGCGATGCTTGTTTGCTGATTGATGCAATTAATGAAAGTCCATATCGAGATATTTGGAAAACAGGTATACCATCACTTATTGCTCAGATTAATAAATTTGAGCATGTAAAAATAGTGATTTCAGTCCGTTCTGGTTATGAGCGACTAGTTTTCAACGATGCCATTATTAGCGAGATTGAAACAAATAATATCTCAAATATAGTTCATAGTGGTTTTAGAGAGGAATCAGTAGAGGCCACGTTAGCTTTTCTCAATTACTATGGTATTCCCTTTTTACCATCATACTTTTTGCAAGCAGAAATGACAAACCCGCTGTTTCTTACACTATTTTGTAAGTATTACACTGGTGAGAATTTCGATATGTTTACCCTATTCGATCAGCTTATCAATCGAGCAGACGAGGAAGCGCAAAAGGCAGTTGGAATCACAGATTTTGTCCCTATACTCCAATATCTTGTTGAAGAACTAGCGGAAATTCGCCTATCTAAAGAAAACTGGAATATTACTAAATCAGAACTGTTCGGACTCCATTTCTGGGATACTTATGGACTCTCTTCACATAAGATTCCTTTTATAGCTGCATTAGAGCGATCTGGCTTCCTAAATAGCATTGCTATGGATAATACAGAATCTTACTATTTAGGGTATAATCTGCTGGAAGATTTTGTATGCGCAAAGCGAATTTTTAAGTGTTACCATGATAAATCTGCACTACTCTCGTATATTCAACATGATCTGCTAAAAATAGAAAACGGACAAATAAGTTGTCATTCGAATATTGATATTTTTATTGTGATTTGTAGCTTATATGCTGAACATTATCACAAGGAATGTTTTACAGTCATTTCTGCTCTTATCATTGACGAAGTTGACAAGAATGATATTTCTGACCGTTATATCAAATCTTTCTTATGGAGAAAAGCATCTGCTATTAATAGCGCAGACTTTATCACATTTGTTAATGAGCACAATGCCCCATGGGACAGTGTACTAGGAATGCTCATTGAGAATAGCACAAAAGAAAACCATCCTCTGAATGCCCTCTTCCTACACAGCATCTTAGAAAACAAATCCATTGCACAACGGGACTATTTATGGACTACTTACATAAACGATCTAGCTAATGGGGAAGAGCGTCTATTTCAACTTATTACTTACTTTGACGAGGGCAATTTGCTGAACGGTTTGTCAAAGTCAAACACCAAACTACTTTTGGTGCTGTTTTCCTGGCTTTTGACATCTTCAAATCGTATTCTTCGAGATAAAGCCTCTAAGGCCTCTATTGAGTTACTAAAAAGGGACTTTTCTCTTTGCAAACCATTGTTACAACGCTTTGAGAAGGTTAATGATCCATATGTACTTCAGAGATTATTCGGAATTGTATTTGGCGCGTGTGTAAAGCGTACTGAGACTGCTATAGATATATATCGAGAACTGGCTGAATATGTATATAATTTTGTCTTTAATCAAGAAATTGTATATCCTGATATTTTGCTGCGTGACTATGCCAGATTGATTCTGGAGCGGTGGATATATGAGATGCCAGCTGATTATGGCTTCATTGATATCAATAAAATCAGGCCACCATATCAATCTCCCGCAATTCCTTATGTAGAAAGGCAAGAATATTTCAATCCAAAAGATATTTATAGTGGTTTCAACTCTATTGATCGTTCAATGCGAATTAATCACTCGGAGTGTCCAGGTATGTATGGCGATTTTGGTAGATATACATTTCAAAGCGCTTTGGAAAGATTTGAAGCGGTAGACGTAGTAAATCTATACCATTATGCGATGCAATATATACGGGATACTCTTGGTTATTCAGATTGCCTGTTTGGTGATTATGAACGCTTTAGAGTTCGACATAGTTATAACAGACATGAAAACAAGAAAATCGAACGTATAGGAAAAAAGTATCAGTGGATTACATTTTATAATATTTTGGCAAGAGTATCTGATACCCATCGGCTAAAAAATTGGGATGGGGCTCCTTATCCATATGAAGGAGCTTGGGAACCTTATGTTCGTGACTTTGACCCTACGCTTAATATTAACTTTTTAAAGCCAGACTTTCTGCCAGCAATACAATATCCTCAACAAGATGAGAACATATTTTTACAAACGGAACCGTTCCCATCAGAGGTAGAAATTCAGAAATGGGCAAAGCGACCAACAAGTTTTTTTGAAGATATTCCCAGTAAACTGATGTTAGTGGATTCAGATGGCGTTCAATGGGTAAACCTTAATCTCTATGATGATTTTAAGAGCAAAGGATATGAGAGTAATAGTGGAGGGATTTCAAACGGTTCACAAGAAATTTGGCTAATGGCCCATGGTTATTATGTAGATTCAGAAACATTTGGAATACTAAATAAACAATTTATTTCAGATTCCTTTAATGTGGATTTCCCTCGAGGTCTCGAAGTGTACCAATTGTTTAATAGAGAATATTCATGGTCCCCTGGCTATCAAAGCATTTTTCAGCCAAGCTACTTTAAGGCAGAAATTGAAGTTGGGGAAAAGAAACTCATAAAAGAAACCCAAAATCTGCCTAAACTTGTTTACACGGAAGATGGAGACTTCGAGTTCAAAATTACTGAACAAATGATTGAACGACTCGTTCCTGATAATGTGATTCAGGTAAAAGTTTTGCCAGCCTATTCACATCTGCTATGGGAAGAAGAATATGACGCATCACAAAAAGATACTACATCTTTTGATGTTCCCTGTAGAGAGATTATTGACCTTTTGCACTTAGAGCAAAAGGTGTACGATGGTTACTATTTCAATCCAGATGGAGAACTCGTTTGTTTTGATGCTTCGCTTTCTGGGATATGTGATGGATTGTTAATAAGAAAGGACTATCTTGAACAATTTCTTGTTGCAACCGGGCTAAAGTTATTCTGGCTGTGTACAGGTGAGAAACAGTTTTTCCGGGGGAAACATAGCCAAATCTGGAAACGATGGGAAGGCTTTGTTCACTATGGGCAAAATGGAGTTTGTGGAAATCTTAAGCCGATAAAAGAAACTAATAATTCATTTTAGATTCAATATCCTTGAGATTGTATTCAGGGGCAACTGATGTTGGAGGGAAATATGGAAAGTGTCAAGTGCAGTGATTGTGGTACAGTTTATTCTGATGCCCAAAGTAAGTGCCCGCAATGTGGATCAATCCATAGAATTGTGGAAATTTCACTTGAGCCTGTGGCGATAGAGCTACGCATGAAAGTCGAGCAGGTACAAGGAAAAAACCCACATCTTCCAAGTAGAAAGAAGAAACGCTGGGAAGTAATTGACAAAGATACTATTCAACGCGGAGATGGCAAAACCCGTGTTCATCACTTTCAGTATAAAGATAGGGATTTAGATATTTACGAGGAAACGGTTACTGACTTGGAAACTGGTGAGATTATTCATGCGTGTAAAGAGCCTTTATCAGAACATATAGGGCATGGTAGTGATAAATTTAGTAAGAAAGAGAAGAATTCCTGAACATATATTCTCGGAATATTTGCAGAAAACTGTCTATCATATTCCTGCTAGAGATGGCTACCATTAAACAAAAGCTGGGCAAGTGAGAATTACACAATGGAATTATCTGATTTAATTCTGTTCGAAATCAGGTATCCTTTCCCTACTAACCCCATCTATAGGTAGTCTCATCGCCTAGATATAGGTCCATCTAGCTTAAATGGGGAGCAGGAGATCAATAAGCAATAGTCATGAGTGAATTATCTACTATTTCCGTCAAATTTTAAATTTTTCGCCGCCAGCATCGCACTTTGTGCGATGCTGGCGGTATGGTCGCTAAAGCAACCAAGCCAAATCGCATATATTTATTATGTTATATCACATTTATATTCAAAATTCGCAACAAAATTTCAGGGGATGTCTTTCTGGTCACTTGCAGGCACGTGACCAGAGGACCCCATCGATTTCTTTCTTTATGTATAAGAATCCGCATAATTATAGCTGAAATTGAAATCTTTCAAGCGGAAAAATTAAGAATTTGGGTATAGCTCAGCTGGGAGAGCGCTTCTATTTGAGTGCACTTACCCCTCTTTTTTGTGTCCCCCACTGTTCGGAAATTGTACTGGATGGCCTGCACCTGACCGCCAGGTACGTCAACGTCCAGTAAGCGCGGGGAACCGCCCGCTGTACCTTTTGGTGGTTATGCTTCGTCTGTCTGCCATTCCTTGGTGGTGTTGGTAATAGCATTCTCCATGCCTTTCGAGTATACTTGAGTCACGATCAAACGAAAGGAGACAGACACCATGCCAGCCACAAAAAATCTTTGTGCTCAGGTACCGATCGACCTGCATCAAAAAATCTCGGAAGCCCGGGAGCAGGCGGGTCAGACCACCAGCCAGTACATCACCGCCCTCATCACTGAATACTTCAAAATGAAAGAAAACGGAGGCAATGAAATCATGACGAACGGTAAAACCAGGACCCTCGCGTTCCAAATCGACGAGGAGCTTTTCCAGCGCATCAAGGCCCATCTGGAGCGTGAAACCCGGCGCACCGGCAGGAAACTGACCCAGCGGGAGTTCGTGCTGGGCCTGATCGAGCAGGCACTGACGGAGGCCGAAGTCGGGCTGGAGGCCAGCGTTGAGCCGCCCACGGCCCCGTGTGACCCCATCCAGACCACAACAGTACAAAGACAAGCAGCGGCCCCGGAGCCTGCCCGAACAGGGTGGTCTCCGGGGCCGCTTTTTTCGTTTTCAGCCAGCTAGGACGGGCGCCACATCGCGCCAGACGTCCTCCAGCTTCCGGGCCTGGAACGCCCGGTTCTCCTCCGCCGTAGCTGTGCGGATGCGGTTCAG